>Ga0067045_1027686_pt1 | contig 70919 bp, 66 predicted proteins | sample TerdegcTABiofilm_FD_59184 | JGI IMG/M metagenome (GOLD analysis project Ga0067045, IMG submission 59184) | Combined Assembly of (Gp0054472, Gp0054536) Wastewater bioreactor microbial communities from Singapore -Terephthalate degrading...
TAAATCGCTGAATCTTGATAAACTTGTCCATGAAGCCTCGAGATTGGTGGTTTGTTTGTGGAAAATCAAGTTTACCAATTCTTGAGGCTTTTCTCTTTCCTTTTGTCCGAACTCATGTCCCAACATCAGATGCTACCAAAAAATGGAAGTAAGTAAACACTTGACATTTTGAGCATGTTTCTCTATTATATGCACTATGCAATTTCAAGCAATATCGAAATTGCTGGTATTGATTAATTCCCTCTTTTTTTATCGTGAATATGCGAGATTTTGCCTTTCGGGAAGGAGGTGGTATTGTTCTACATAAATAGGGATTATCAAAGGCGCAGATTGAGACTGATGCCTGACGGGGGATAAAATTTGAATATGTTCATCAATCATTTGCCAATATATGGAGGAGAAAATGCGTTCCGTAAAATTTTTTAGTTTGTTAATTGTGGCTGCCCTGATCCTGTCAGCCTGCGCACAGGGAGGCAGCACCGGCGGCCAGCAGAAAGAGCTGAAGGTGGCTATTCTGGCTCCGTTATCCGGCCCAGTGCCGACTTTTGGGGTGTCCACCCGCGATGGGGCTTTGATGGCGATTGATGAATGGAATGCCAAAGGCGGGGTATTGGGGATGAAGATTGTCCCAATCGTTGAGGACAGCCAGTGTACACCCGACCCTGCCGTCAATGCTGCCAACAAAGTGATTGATCAGGATGGGGTCAAGTTCATCATCGGCGAGGTATGCTCCAAAGCATCCATTCCGGTATCCGAGATCGCCAATTCCAAGGGCGTTATCCAAATCAGCCCAACTTCCACGAACGAGCAAGTCACCGTGGATGCCAATGGCAACGTAAAACCATACATCTTCCGCGCCTGCTTCATTGATCCTTTCCAGGGTTATGTGGGCGCCAAATTCGCCATTGATCAGCTGGGTGCCAAGACTGCCTTCGTGATGCTGGATCAGGCCAACGACTATGTTAAGGGTCTGGCAACCGAGTTTTCCAAGAATTTTGAGATGATGGGTGGCAAGGTGGTTGGAACTGAGTCCTACACTTCCACCGATACCGACTTCTCAGTCATTCTTGGTAAGATTGCGGATGCCAAACCGGACGTGGTTTACCTGCCTGACTATTACAACATTGTCAATCTGGTCACCAAACAAGCCAAGGAAAAAGGGATCAACGTGCCCTTCATCGGTGGTGATGGTTGGGACTCGCCGGATCTGGATGTAAATTCTGCTGCAGGCGGCTTCTTCACCAATCACTATTCACCGGATGACCCGCGCCCCGAGGTGGTCAATTTCCTGAAAGCCTACGGCGAAAAGTACAAAGATGAAAGCGGTAATCCCAAAGTTCCAGATGCTTTAGCGGCGCTGGCTTATGATGCTGCCAATGTATTGCTGCAAGCGATCAACGATGCGGGTACGACCGATACGGCTAAAGTGAAGGAAACCCTGGAGAAAATTACCTACAAAGGTGTTTCCGGCACCATCACTTTTGATGCCAACCATAACCCGATCAAATCGGCTGCATTACTGGCGGTCAAACCCGATGGGGTTAAATTCGAAACCATTGTTAACCCCTAGTTATCCAAGTTTCTAACCGAACCATGGAGGGCAGCCTCGAGTTGCCCTCCATCTTTGGTTTGATCCTGTTCCCATTGTTTTTATTGCAAGAAACAGGCATTCCCGATTTGGAGGTGCTCGACCGATGCAACAGTTGAGCGGTTCATCTCAAGCAGCAATTCCTGCGCCAACCAGAAAGAAACGACCACCCCTTGCCTGGGTTGGTCAAGCATTTTTTATTATCCTCGGTATTGTTGTTGCAGCGATTTTGATCAGCAACCTGATCCGCCAGCCAACCCTGTTTGCGCAATTTTTTATCAGCGGGTTGCAATTGGGTTTTGTGTACGCCATGATCGCTCTGGGTTACACCATGGTGTATGGAATTGTCAAACTGATTAATTTTGCCCACGGCGATGTCTTTATGGTAGGTGCTTTTGTATCCTATTTTGCGGTTGCCCGTTTTCGGCTTCATCAATGGCCCCTGGCAGCATTTCCCCAAATTTCACCCGGGCTGGGTGTTGTAATTGGTTCAATTACGGTTATTTTGCTTTCTATGGTAATCTGTTCTGCCTTAGCAGTGACCATAGAACGGGTTGCCTACAAACCCTTGCGAGATGCGCCGCGTATTGCGGCCTTAATCACAGCAATTGGGGTCTCATTTTTCCTGGAATATTTTGGGGCTTTGAATTTTGTTTTTTCACCCCGTTTCATTCCTTATGAACGCCCATTTGAAGTTGTGGCGTGGTATATCAAAGATGGGATTCATCTGATCAGACCAGGGGAAGCGCCGCCCGATGGAGCGATTACCTTCTCGAATATTTTAGTGATTATCATGCTGGCTTCAATTCTTGTGCAAATCTTTTTGCAATTTTTGGTTCGGCGCACAAAAATCGGTATTGCCATGCGAGCTTCCTCATACGATAAACCGGCTGCACGGCTGATGGGCATCAACGTTGATTCGGTGATTTCATTTACCTTTGCCATTGGCGCTGCATTTGCCGGTTTGGGTGGTGTCCTGTATGCGATTGCATACAGTTCAATCTGGACTCAACTGGGAATTTTACCCGGTTTGAAAGCTTTTGTTGCAGCAGTGTTGGGGGGTATTGGGAGTATCCCCGGCGCGTTTGTGGGGGCTTTAATCATGGGGCAGGCGGAAGCGATGACCATGGGGTATATCTCCACCCCCATGCGTGATGCGGTTGCCTTCACCATCTTGATTATTGTGCTCCTCATTCGACCAACCGGTATTTTTGGCGAACCGGAAAAAGAAAAGGTATAGAAGGAGAGCCCTAATGGAACTTGGATTTCTCCTCGGTTCAATTTTCAAAATTTTTGCAATTCTGGCTTATTTGTATGGTTTATTGTGGGTGTTGGCGCGGCCTAACCGCTGGGTCAAGCTGATTGGGGTAGTGGTCGCTTTTGGAGTTATTCAACTGGCATTGACGGATTTTGGCGGTTTTCAGGTACTGACCAATTTCGATAGCGGCCTGCTCTTTCAGGCTTGCGCCATGACCATGGTTGCGTTGGGCTTGAATTTAATCTACGGCTTCAATGGACAATTCAGTCTTGGGCAGTGGGGTTTTTATGGAATTGGTGCTTACACCGCTGCGGATATTACCTATCGCTGGGTCAATGGGGATGCGAGAGGTTTGCTGGTAGTGGGTTTTGGTACCATCCTTGGTGGATTGGCGTTGATTTACATTGGACGCTGGTTAAAACGCTTCCGCGGCGTGCCGGTTCTTTCATCTTTTACACTCTATCTTATCGGTGCCATTCTGGCAGGAATTGTGGCGGTATATATTGGGAATGCCCTGAATCCGCTGTTTGAGCCGTTACTTGGAACCAACCTGAGCCCGGGTGTTCTCAATTCATCCCTGGCCCTCCAAATTGTGTTCTTCCTTGCGGTAGTGTTTGCGGGTATTTTTGCGGCAGAAGTGAGCTTTTTGTTCGGCTTGCCGGTTTTGACGTTGGGCTCAGATTACTTTGGGATTGCGACACTCGGATTTACCATAGTGGTCAATGTTTTGATGATTAACTCGGATACGATCTTGCCCTTCCCCGAAATGAAAGGCGGGCGTGGCATGGTGGGAATTCCGAAACTGACCACCTGGTTCTGGGCGTTTTTCTTTATGCTGGCGGTTATCATCATTATGCGCAACCTGATCCAGTCCAGTACCGGGCGGGCAATCATCTCGGTTCGTGAAGATGAAGTGGCTGCCAAAGCAATGGGAATTGATATTGCCGGCTCTAAATTAATGGCATTTGTGATTGGCAGTTTCTTTGCCGGCATTGGCGGGGCTGTGTATGCTCACTTCATCGGTTTCCTCAGTCCCGGCACATTCGGCTTCCTCCAATCTTTCAACCCGTTGATTATCATTGTCTTTGGCGGTTTAGGCAGCATGACCGGAACGATAGCGGCCTCATTTGGCTGGATTTTCTTCCTGGAGGGCTTGTTGCGGGTTCTGCTCAGCCAAATGGGCACCGAAGCGCCTACCTGGCGGTTTGTCCTGTATCCCATCACACTTTTGTTGTTGATGCTCATTCGTCCCCAGGGTCTATTGGGGAATATTGAATGGGGCTTTCTCAAGCAAAAGGATGTCCTGCCGCGGGCACCGACTACCATGGAAAAACCTGAAGTGGCTGCCAGCGAAGCATGAGGAGACTGTAAAAATGTCAACCATGTCAACCATCCTCGAAATCAGTGATTTGACGAAATTCTTTGGCGGGTTGGGCGCCGTCCGCAATTTTGACCTGACCCTTAAAAAAGGCGATTTGAATGGGTTAATTGGCCCAAACGGCGCCGGTAAAACGACCGTTTTCAACCTGATTACCGGTATTTACGAACCAACTGCCGGCGATATTGTGTTCAATAATACTTCGATTGTTGGGTTAGAGCCGTTTGAAATTACTCGTCTCGGAATCGCGCGGACTTTTCAAAATATTCGCTTATTTTCTAACCTGACTGTCCTGGATAACGTTCGAATAGCCTATCATCCGCATACCAAATACGGCATGGCAGATGGCATCCTTCACAACCGGAAGTTTGATGTTCATGAAAGAGAATTAACCGAAAAGGCGCAAGAATTTCTGGCGATTTTTGGTTTGGAAAATCTGCAAAATGAAATTGCCAAAAATCTGCCTTACGGTCAACAACGGCGGGTAGAGATTGCCCGTGCCCTGGCCTGTGAACCGCGTTTGCTGCTGCTGGATGAACCGGCGGCCGGCATGAACCCGCGCGAAATTCTGGAATTGATGGACTTGATCCACTTCATCCATGATCGTTTCGATCTGACTATTTTGCTGATCGAACATCAAATGCGTGTCGTAATGGGAATTTGTAAGTACATCACGGTAATGGATTTTGGTCAGGTGATTGCGCGCGGTACGCCAAAAGAGATTCAGGAGAATGAACGGGTGATTGAGGCTTATTTGGGAAAAGGAGCCGGTCATGCTGCTTGAAGTTCAAGACTTAAATGTATTTTATGGGGCAATTCATGCTTTACAGGGTATTTCCTTCCATGTGGAGGAAGGCGAAATTGTGACCCTGATTGGTGCCAATGGTGCTGGAAAATCCACCACGCTGCGCACCATTTCTGGTTTGCTGCGCTCCCGCACGGGGCATATCAAGTTCAAAGGGCAAGATATTTCCATGCTTCCGGCCGACCAGATTGTCCGGCTGGGAATCAGTCATGTGCCTGAAGGTCGAAAAATCTTTGCGCCATTGACGGTGAAAGAAAACCTGTTAATGGGGGCCTATACCCGCAAGGACCCCAATGAAATTGAACGTTCGATGCAGCGTGTTTTTTCCAGTTTTCCGCGTTTAAAAGAGCGATTGAATCAGTTGGGAGGCACCCTCTCCGGAGGCGAACAGCAGATGCTGGCAACCGGACGCGGTTTGATGAGCCGTCCGACATTGCTGATGATGGATGAACCCTCGATGGGATTAAGCCCCATTCTGGTTGAAGAAATTTTCAACATTATCAAGGACATTAACTCGCAAGGAACCAGCATTTTACTGGTGGAGCAAAACGCTCAAATGGCGCTTTCTATTTCTCATCGGGCGTATGTCTTGGAAACCGGGCGGATTGTTCTTTCGGGAACTGCCAGAGAAATTGCTGAAAATCCGCGAGTAAAAGAAGCCTATTTAGGCGTATAAAGCAAATGCCGGGCTGGCCTGTAAGCCGCATTCTGTCCATCCGCAGGGTATCCCTGATGGGACGGCTGCAGATGGGGTGATCATCTCTCTGGACCGGCTGTTACCAGACGGTTCTATGCAGCCTACCCGGAACTCAAACGGGACGAGCAGCCCCTCGTTCCTGCTTGGCTTTGCTCCCGGCGGGGGTTGCCTGGCAGCCGCATTACTGCGGACTCCGGTGGTCTCTTACACCACCTTTTCACCCTTGCTGCCCGAAACAGGCAGCGGTTTGTTTCTGTGGCCCGATCCAGCGGGTTACCCCGCTCCGGGTGTTACCCGGCGCCGTGCTCTGTGGAGTGCGGACTTTCCTCAGCAGTACAAAGATGCACTGCCGCGATCACCCGGCCAGCCCGGTTAACTAGAATATACCCTAAGAAATGCCAAACGTAAAGTATAATCTACACAAGCCAAATATTTTTTCGGAGGGAACCATGCGTACACCATTAATCGCGGGAAACTGGAAGATGAATAAAACTGTGGAACAGGCTCGCGCTCTGGTGGCTGAGATGCTGCCTGGGTTGCAGACCGTTTCGGCAGTTGAACGGGTGCTGTGTCCACCATTTACTGCGCTGATGCCGATTTCTGCTATGCTGGTGGGAACAGAGATTGGCCTTGGAGCGCAAAACATGCACTGGGAGGCTCAGGGGGCTTTTACCGGTGAGGTTTCACCGGCGATGATCAAGGAGTTTTGCCAGTATGTGATTATCGGACATTCTGAACGGCGTACCTATTTTGGGGAAACCGATCAGACGGTCAACAAGAAAGTGCATGCCGCTCTGTCAAATCAATTAATTCCGATTGTTTGTGTTGGAGAAACGCTGGAAGAAAACGAAGCCGGCCGCACGGCTGAAGTGGTTGCCCGCCAGGTTTGTGATGGTTTGAAGGATGTACCCAAAGATCAGGCCACAAAACTGGTAATTGCATACGAACCGGTTTGGGCGATTGGCACGGGCAGGGCAGCCAGTGGGGAGGTGGCAAATCGTGTGCTGGCGGAAATCATTCGACCGGCACTGGCTGGTTTATTTGATACCCCAACCGCTCAACAAATTCGGATTTTGTATGGCGGGTCAGTTACGGCTGCGAACGCACAGGAATTTTTTGGTCAGCCTGAAATAGACGGTGCGCTGGTCGGCGGTGCGAGCCTGAAAGCCGCTGAATTCGTCAACATCGTCGCTGCTGCTGCAAAGTGAGTTGGCTTCAACCCTATAGCGGGCTGATCCTTTTTATCCTTAGCCTGCTGATTTTTCTCGTGGTGCAGCGCAGGCTGCACCGCGAGATTCAGGGGGTGTTTCTGCTGCTGACACGCAGTCCTGCGCTGGCTTTAGGATTATTTGCATTGTTGTTTTTTCCCGGTGTTTTGATTCATGAAACCAGTCACTGGATTACGGCTAAACTTGTCGGAGTGCGGACCGGAAAATTTTCGCTCATTCCCCAATTGCAGCCGGATGGAACTTTGCGGTTGGGATATGTGGAAGCAGCCCCTGCCGACGTTTTCCGCGAGACATTAATTGGAGCAGCGCCTTTTATCAGCGGTGTGCTCACGGTTGGTTGGATTGCTGTTTTCCCTTTGGATGTTTTTCGGTTTGGTCATATTCAAACGGGAGTAAGATTGAACGAGCTTTGGGGTGGATTGGCTGATATGGTAAAAATGCCAGATTTTTGGTTATGGTTTTATCTGGCTTTTACGATCAGTTCCACCATGCTGCCTTCGGCATCCGACCGGCGTGCGTGGCTGCCGAGCACGCTGATTATCGGGATCATTCTTATAATTTTCTTGATTGCCGGAGTTGGAGAATGGTTGCTGGTTTTGGTTGATCCAATCAACCGGGTTTTAGGTGCCGTGGCGCTGGTGTTTGCATTTTCTCTGGTATTGCACTTATGCCTGATTCTGCCATTCTGGCTCTTACGAAAATTGTTAAGTAAAGCGACTGGATTAGAGGTAATTTGACAAACATCATCCATTATCGAGGAGTAAGGTTAGGTGAAAAAATGCTATCTTTTGAGTAGAATGGTGGATGAGATAAGGAGAATGCTCCCTTGCTGATCGATTCCTTCGGCAGACAAATTACCTATTTGCGAATTTCTGTAACCGATCGGTGCAATTTTCGCTGCGTCTATTGCATGCCGCCGCAAGGTGTACCTTATGTTCCGCACGAACGTATCATGCGCTATGAGGAAATTGCGGCCTTGGTGGAGGTGGCTGCCCGGTTGGGAATTCGGAAAGTGCGCATCACCGGTGGTGAGCCGCTGGTACGGGCCGACTTGCCCAGACTGGTTCAGATGATTTCTGCTATTGAGGGGATTGAGGATATCAGTCTGACTACCAACGGTATTTTGCTGGAAAAGTATGCCGGCGCGCTTGCCCAAGCGGGTTTAAAGCGCGTGAATGTCAGTCTGGATACATTGAATGCTGAAAAATTTACCAGGATCACCCGCGGAGGAAATCTGGAAAATGTCTTGAGGGGGATTGCCGCGGCGGAGGTGTGTGGGTTAACGCCGATCAAAATCAACACGGTCATCATGCGCGGGATTAACGATGATGAGTTGGTTGATCTGGCAAAATTGACCCTGAAACATGCCTGGAATTTGCGTTTTATTGAATTGATGCCCATTGAAAATCAGCAGTCGTGGGGCGAAGGGTTTCCCCCGCCAGAGCAAATTTTTATGCCCGTCAGTGAGGTCATGGCTCTATTGAAACCTTTGGGTTTAGAGCCAGCCATTTTGGAAAACGATTCCGGGCCGGCAAGACCTTATCGGCTGAAAGGGGGCATGGGGACGGTTGGTTTTATTTCACCATTAACCGAGCGGCACTTTTGCCAGCGCTGCAATCGCATCCGCCTGACGGCAGACGGCCATTTACGCCCTTGCTTGATGAGCGACCTGGAAATTCCGGTTTTACCGGCTCTGCGAGCTGGAAAACCAATTGAATCTCTGTTGGAGGAAGCGCTACAAAAGAAACCAGCTGGACATCAACTGGCCAGCCACATTAGCCCAAATGGAAGGTGTATGATTCAGATTGGGGGGTGAAAATTACCCGGTACCAAATTGACGGTCGCCGGCATCTCCCAAACCCGGGACGATGTAACCAATTTCGTTGAGATGGTCGTCCACGGCTGCAAGATGAATGGGGACATCCGGGTGATGTTGCTGCATGTTCTGGATGCCTTCCGGCGCGCCAATCAATCCAACAAATTTGATGCGTCTGACTCCCCATTGCTTGAGAATATCCACGGTGGCGACTGCTGAACCGCCGGTGGCAAGCATTGGATCGAGGATCAGGCACACCGATACCCGCGGCTCGGTGGGTAATTTGTTGTAGTACTGGACAGGTTTGAGAGTTTTCTCGTCTCGGTAGATGCCAATATGCCAGACTTCAGCAGAGGGCATCATTTCCCAGATCCCTTCAACCATTCCCAGACCAGCGCGCAGAATGGGTACCAATCCAATCTTTTCCAGCAACTCTGCACCGGGAGCAGTACCTAATGGGGTTTGCACTTGCACAGGTTGGATTTGCAAATCGGCGGTGGCTTCGTAGGCAAGCAGGATGGTGATTTCGCGGACCAATTCACGAAATTTTTTCGGTTCGGTTTGGGTTGAGCGAAGTTTAGCCAGTTTGTGGGCTACCAGCGGATGTTGGGAGATGAAAACCTGGGACATATCTGCTCCTTGGAGAAGATTTTTCCCATTATAAACCCATTCGACCAAACGAAAGAGGGTATAATCGTTGCCATGAACGATTCTTCAAGCCGATTGGTACAACCCGAAGCCCGACCGGATGACCGGCTGGATCAAGCCATGCGACCGCGACATTTGAACGAAGTGATTGGTCAGGATCAGGTTAAGGAAAATTTATCTATTCTGATCAGTGCAGCCCGCAAACGGAGCGAACCACTAGATCACGTCCTTTTCTACGGGCCACCCGGGCTGGGAAAAACGACCCTTGCGCATGTGCTGGCAAACGAGATGGGTGTCAATATCAAAATCACGGCCGGCCCCGCAGTTGAACGAGCGGGCGATCTGGCAGCCATTCTCACCAATCTGCATGCCGGGGACATTCTGTTCATTGATGAGATTCACCGCCTGGGAAAGACGGTTGAGGAAGTCCTTTACCCTGCAATGGAGGATTTCGCTCTGGATATCGTGATCGGCAAGGGGCCTTCAGCGCGATCCATTCGCTTAAAACTGCCGCGTTTTTCGGTGATTGGTGCAACCACACGGTTAGCGTTGGTCAGTGCGCCGCTGCGGGCCCGCTTTGGAGCAGTTTACCGCCTGAATTATTATGAACTGGAAGCAATGTGCGTGATTGTGGAGCGGGCAGCCCAAATTCTCAAGGTGCCAGCCGAACCGGCAGGCGTTGAAGAAATTGCCCGGCGGGCGCGAGGTACCCCGCGGGTGGCTCTGCGTTTGTTACGGCGGGTGCGCGATTTTGCACAGGTTCGGGCAGATGGTGCCATCAGCCGGGAGGTGGCACAAGAAGCGTTGAATTTACTGAATGTTGACCCGCTGGGTTTGGACGACGTAGACCGGCGGGTGTTAAGCACCATCATCGAAAAATATGGCGGCGGGCCGGTTGGACTGAACACGATTGCTGCTTCAATTGGTGAAGAACCGGATACCATTATGGATGTGGTCGAACCCTATTTGCTGCAATTGGGATTTTTAGACCGCACCCCACAGGGTAGAGTGGCAACCCGCCTCGCCTATGAACATCTGGGGATCACCTATCCGGGAGAGCAGCGTCAACCCACCCTGTTTGATGCTTCAACAGCAGAATAACCTAAAAATTGAGTTTCATCGAACCATGCGTACCAGCGATTTTGATTATCATCTACCGCCCGAACGGATTGCACAGCATCCGATTGAGCCGCGTCATAATGCCCGCCTGTTGATACTGAACCGCCAGAGCGGCGAAATGGAGCATTGTCATTTTTATGAACTGCCGGAATATTTGAATGATAGAGATGTGCTGGTCATTAATCAAACACGGGTGATTCCTGCACGAATTTATGGAATCAAACCCACTGGCGGAAAAGTTGAAATTCTTCTCCTTAGACGCGAAAGCGAAAAGGTGTGGGAGGCGTTGATCGGCGGTAAAAAAGTAGGGGCGGGAACCGTGATCCAGCTGGTGGATGGCCCGCGAGCCGTGATTGAAGCAGTGCTGGATGGGGCACGGCGCCTGGTTCGATTTGAGATGGAGATTGAACCTTACCTTGAAAAAAAAGGGCAGGTGCCTTTGCCGCCTTATATTCATGAAAAACTCGAAAATCCGGAACGTTATCAGACGGTTTTTGCGAGGCTGCCCGGGTCTGCCGCCGCACCAACCGCCGGTTTGCACTTTACGCCGGAACTGATCGGTCGCCTTGAACAAAAGGGAGCCCGGTTTGCCAGAATTACGCTGCATGTAGGACTGGATACCTTTGCGCCGGTCAACGAAGAAGACCCGCGCGAGCATGCCATCCACAGTGAATGGTGTGAACTGGATGAGGAGGCAGCGAGGTTGATCAACTCTGCTCGCGCAGAAGGCGGGCGGGTTGTTGCAGTGGGAACCACTTCGGTGCGGACTTTGGAAAGCGCTGCTTTGAACGCCTCGGCGGGGCAGGTGGTTGCACCTTTCAGCGGGAGAACGCGTTTGTTCATTCTGCCTGGATACTCATTCAGGGCGGTGGACGCAATGATCACCAATTTTCATTTGCCGCGCTCAACCTTGCTCATGCTGGTTTCGGCTTTTGCTGGCAGAGAACGGATTTTGAATGCATATCAGGAAGCTGTGCGACTTGAGTACCGTTTTTATTCCTTCGGTGATGCCATGTTGATTGTATAATCAAGAAAAGGAGAAATCATGACCAAAAAGAATTTGCAGTGGGCTCAACCTCCCGCAATGCAGATAGACCCAAAGAAGCACTATACCGCAACATTTGTGACTGAAAAGGGAGATATTGTTGTTCGCCTTCATGCCGATAAGGTGCCAAGAACAGTCAACAACTTTGTTTTCCTTGCCCGACAAGGCTTTTATGATGACACCATCTTCCATCGCGTGATTGCCGATTTCATGGCCCAGGGTGGCGACCCTACCGGTAGCGGCAGAGGTGGACCGGGTTATCGCTTCGAAGATGAATTTCATCCCTCCCTGAAGCACGATAAACCCGGCATTCTCTCGATGGCCAATGCCGGCCCAAATACCAACGGTTCTCAATTTTTTATCACCCATGTGCCAACCCCCTGGCTGGATAATCGTCACGCTGTGTTTGGTGAGGTGATTTCAGGAATGGATGTTCTGCTTTCTATACCTGAACGTGACCCGATGAAGGTTAACAGCCCGGCGGTGCAATTGAAAACTATTATTATCAGCGAAGAGGATTAGGATTTCATTGTCATCGCAGCAATTGTTTTGGGAGCGGCTAAATGATCAAATCATTACCTGTCGGCGCTGTCCGCGTCTGGTTGAATGGCGGCAGCAGGTAGCGCGGGAGCGCCGACGCGCCTTTGCAGATTGGGACTATTGGGGGAAGCCGGTACCGGGCTTTGGGGATATTGAAGCGCGGGTGTTAATTGTGGGTTTGGCGCCGGGCGCCCATGGCTCGAACCGCACCGGTCGCATGTTTACGGGCGATTCCTCTGGAGATTTTCTTTATCAGGCTTTACACGAAGCGGGTTTTGCCAGCCAGCCACAGGCCGTACACCGGGAGGATGGACTGGAACTGCAGGATGTTTTCATCAGCGCAATATGTCGCTGCGCTCCGCCGGATAACCGGCCACTGATGGAGGAAATTCTCAATTGCCAGCCTTACCTGGTTGAAGAAATTCGATTGCTGACGAGGCTGGAGGGCATTGTTGCTTTGGGGCGGATCGCCTTTGAACGTGTTCAGAAAATCATCCGACCGCAAAACCGGTTGTTGCCGTTTCGGCATGGGGCGTTTTACCGCCCTGCAAATGATCTGCCGTGGTTTTTGGCTTCTTATCACCCCAGCCGGCAAAACACCCAAACGGGTCGGCTAACCCGTGAAATGTTCAGGGATATCTGGCAGCGGGTGAGGGATGAACTTGGCTAAGCAGGTTTTTGGGCAATAAACCAGACCCGCCCCGATGAGGGTAACGCCGGACTTTGTTCGGTGAGATTCCCAAGCCGAGCCAGTACCTGAAAACCGGCTTTTTCCAATGCAGATTGAATGAGGTCCATTGGGTATGCTCTCTGGGTATGAATCTCTTCCCAGCGGTTCCATTGGTTTGTCTGGTTATCGCGAATGAAGAGGATGATGCGTAACGAGGCTTCGCTTTTCTCGTAGTCACAGGAGGGGATATGAATCTCCAGGAGATCATCTGTTTCCTGAGAAATGTAAACGGGGTGCTGCTGCCAGCGCACAAAAAGCCCATAAAGGGTATTCATGTCGAACAGGAAGCCGCCGTTGGGTTTGAGCGCGCGATAAACGCGCCTGAAAGTATTTTCTAAATCTGCCAATTCCCGCAAGTAATTCAAACTATCGAACCAACAAGTGACCAGATCAAACTCGTTCGCCAAGGCGAGATTGCGCATATCATCCTGGATTAGCCGAAAAGATTTGCCGGCACTTTTAAGGCGGGTTTCAGCGAGGTGAAGCATGTTCGAAGACTGATCGAGGCCGGTTACCTGCCAACCATTGAGAAGCATTCCTTCCAGAAATGTCCCTTCGCCGCAGGCAAGATCCAGCAAACTTCCAGAGGTCGGAAGGGAATATTTTTCTAAAATGGATGGCAATAAACCCAATACCCATTTTGAAAATTCCGGGTAAGAACCTCGATGATATACCTCAGCAAATTTTTGGTAAATTTCGTTCATTGGAAAACCCCTTTTCGATGGTTTGTAAAACCTTTGTACAATTATATCTTGTTCCATCAAACAGGGTGGTTTAGAATGAATTACATGAAAAGACGAGCATTATTATTCTTTCTTCCGGTACTGATAATCCTTATTGCTTTGGGCGGGTTTTCGTTGTGGGCTTATACCCCCTTGGGTCCGATGTCAGAAGCAAGCCTCGCTTTGATTAGCGATGAGCAGGTTCTGGTTCAATCTCGGGCGGAGTGGTGGGAATTCCTGCCGGCCTCCGGTCAGTCAACTACCGGTTTGATTATTTACCCCGGCGGGCGGGTGGATTGGCGTTCGTACGCCCCGGTGGCAAGAAATATAGCCAGTGCCGGATTTCTGGTGGCGCTGGTACCCATGCCTTTCAACCTGGCGGTTTTTGCTCCCCAAAAAGCAAGTGAGGTGATCGCTGCCCATCCGGAAATTCAACGATGGGCAGTTGGCGGGCATTCGTTAGGCGGCGCCATGGCAGCGAATTTTGTATATCAGAATCCTGATCAAGTGCAAGGATTGGTTTTGTGGGCTTCATACCCGGCGGAAAATAATCCACTAAAAAATTTACCCATCCGGGTGATTTCGATTTACGGGAGTGAAGATGGACTGGCAACAACGGATGTGGTTGAAGCCTCGCGCAGCCTTTTACCGGACGATACGCACTGGGTGCAAATTGCGGGTGGTAATCATGCGCAATTTGGCTGGTATGGAAATCAACCGGGAGATGGCCAGGCCTTGATCAGCCGCGAAGATCAGCAACTAATCATTGTCGCAGAAACGGCCAAGTTTTTGGCGCAATTATCTATCAACGGGGTGGAAAAATGAAACCTTTCCGGATCATTGGATTGTTTTTGCTGGTGGTCTTACTGGTGATTGCCATCGGGCCGCTGGTCATTCCTATTCCACCTTTGCCGGATCCTGTTCCGGTAACGGCGCTAATGGATGATGACAGCCGTTTTATCGAGGTCAATGGGATTGATGTGCATTACAAACAATATGGCAGTGGCGAACCAGTGATGATTTTACTGCACGGATTTGGGGCAAGCACCTTTTCCTGGCGTGAAGTGATGCAGCCCCTGGCAAAAGCCGGTACCGTAATTGCTTTTGACCGTCCGGCTTTTGGCCTAACGGAGCGCCCCATGCCCGGTGAATGGGAAGGAGAATCGCCTTATACCCTTACCTCGCAAATCCAATTGTTGATTGGGTTGATGGATCAGTTCGACGTTGAACAGGCGGTGTTGATCGGCAATTCAGCTGGCGGCACCGTTGCTGTTGCTGCAGCGCTGGCACATCCTGAACGGGTGAGAGCGTTGGTGCTGGTGGATGCAGCGATTTATGCGGGTGGCGGCGCACCGGCGTGGATTCGCCCGTTGCTGCGTACACCCCAGTTTGACCGGCTGGGACCTTGGTTTGCACGTTCAATTGCCGGCGAACAGGGAGATGCTTTTTTACGGGCTGCCTGGCATGATCCCTCCAAAATTACGGATGATATTGTTGAGGGTTATCGAAAACCGTTGCAAGTGGCAAACTGGGATCGTGCTTTGTGGGAGTTGACCAAAGTCAGTGGTGAATCACGTCTGGCGGAGCGGCTTGATCAACTCACCATGCCGGTGCTGGTTGTAACTGGCGATGATGATCGCATTGTCCCAACTGCCGAAAGTCTGCGGCTTGCCAATGAGATACCCGGGGCAAAACTGGCTGTTTTTCCTAATTGTGGACATGTCCCGCAGGAGGAATGCCCCGAACCATTTTTGAAGGCAGTTTTGGACTTTTTGGCTGAAATCAAATAATCATTGGAGGTGGCTTTAAGATGCCCAAGCAATTAAAAATCAATATCCCTGCTCCAGATTTTGAAGCGGTAGATACAAATGGAAATACCATTCGGTTATCAGACTATCGGGGGAAAAAGGTGGTCGTTCTGGTTTTCAACCGCGGGTTCATGTGACCATACTGCGTGAAGCATATGGCGCAGTTGCGTCAGGATTACGATGAGTTTAGCCGAAGAGGTGCTGAGATTATTGCACTGGGGCCGGATGGGCCGCGTGCTTATCAGCGTTTTTGGGAATTGGAAAACATGCCTTTTGTTGGGGTGCCTGATATCAAGTCGAAGATTGCGGATAAGTACTACCAGGAGGTCAACTTGCTCAAACTCGGCAGAATGCCGGCGCTGTTTGTGATTGATAAAAACGGAATGATTCGCCACAAGCATTATGCCTCGTCTATATCGGATATTCCGGATAATAACGAAATCCTAAAGGTCATTGAGGAAATTGGTGAGGAACAAGATGAATAAGACTGCGTTGATTTGGGGAGTCAATGGTGGAATTGGATCTGCGCTGGCTGGGCTTTTGTTGAAAGAAGGCTGGCAGGTGGTCGGGACTGGCAGGAGTGAAGTCGAGGCCAGGAAAATTACCCCATTAGCCTTCGAGGCAGATGTTGCCAATCCTTACTCTGTGCGCGAGGCCGTAGCTGCCATGGCACAGGAAATAGAAGGGGTGGATTGGTGGATTTACACCATTGGTGATATACTTTCCAAACCTGTTGGTAACATGGATGAGGTAGAATGGCAGCGAATCTTGAACGCTAACCTGAACGGCGTATTCCATGCCATTCATCACAGTCAGGCACTTTTGAACGAGGGTGCACCAGTTTACATTTTAGGGGCGGTCAGTGAGCGGATGCGGTTGCCGGGACTGGCAGCGTATGCTGCTGCTAAAGCCGGTTTAGAAGCCTTTGCAGAAGTGTTGCGAAAGGAACTAAAACGGGCCGTTGTGGTTGTGCGTCCTGCAGCAGTGGATACTCCACTTTGGAAGAAAGTTCCCTTCCGTCTGCCGGAGAATGCACTAAAAGCAGAAGAACTGGCGCAAAAAATGTATTCTGCTTATCAAAATAATTATAAGGACCTGTTTTTAGAATAATATGATTTGGGATTATCAGCACTTACTATCCAGGCGACTATTGTTGTGGAGTTTACTCAGCCTCGTTTTTGGGTTACTGGTTTTTGGGCGAGGAGATTTCTGGCGCGGATTTGCCATTCAAGCTTTTGTCTGGGCTGCCGTAGATGCTGCAATTGCTCTGTTTGGTTTGCGAAGTTCTTTACCCAGGCTGTTTCAGCCAGTTGATCTGACTCTTGCGGAAAAAGAAACCCGAAAACTGCGAAAAATTTTATGGATCAATACCGGTTTGGATGTATTGTATATTACCGGCGGTAGTTTTCTTTTCCTGTTGCGCGGCGCAAATGATCCCTTCTTAGCCGGTACCGGGATTGGAATCATCATTCAGGGCGGTTTCTTGTTCTTCTTTGACCTCTGGCATGCGACCCATACCCCACTGGAAACGCCCCTGCCCGACCTTGGAATTTTCAAAGAAGCGCTGCATGATACCACCGACCTGCCAGGCAAGCATGGCGCAATCTTACTGGTGCATGGTTTTCCCGGCAGTCCGGCCGAGATGCTTGCTCTGGGAGAATCTTTGAACCAGGCGGGCTGGCATGTGCGTTTGTTGCGCTTGCCCGGTCATGGTACCGCTTTTTCTCATTTGTTTCAAACCCGCGTAACCGACTGGCTGGCGGAGGTGGAAAAGAACCTGAAAGAACTGCGTCAAAACCATTCTCCGGTTTTATTAATGGGTTTTTCGCTGGGTGGGGGGATTTCTCTGGCGGTTGCCAGTAAGGTAAAACCGGACGGCCTGATTTTGCTTTCTCCCTTCTGGAAAGCCGAGCCATGGTGGGTCAAGTGGCTGGCACTGCCGGTCAGAACCATTTTGCCGGTGTCCATTTATCCGTTCCGTACACGCTGGCTGAGACCGGAACAATTCCGCGCGGCTTCAACCGAATTGCTGCCAGGATTCAATTTGGACGATCCGCAGGTGCGTCGTTCTTTGATGGATATCCGCCTGCCAATGGTGTTTTTAGAGCAGTTCAGGCGGCTCAGCCAGTTGATTATTCAAGGCTTAAAACGGATTGAGGTTCCTGTTCTGGTTGTACAGGGGAAGTATGATCCGGTGGTATTACCAGAGGGAACCCAAGCTCTGATACGCCAGATAAACGCGCCGCTGGAGTATGTGGAAACCGAGGGGGATCACAATATCAACCAGCGCTCCAATAAAGGTTACGCGGCGACCGAGCAAGCCGTGCTTGAATTTGCTGAAAGATTCAGAATGAGGCAATAAAAAATACCGGTGGGATGGTTTTCTATTCCCACCGGTATCTCTCTTTCCTCATAAGTCGGTGTTTAGCGACGCAGAGCGCTCCAGCCAGCGTATTGAGCCGTATCGCCCAACTCGGCTTCGATGCGCAGCAGTTGATTGTACTTGGCAACCCGGTCAGAGCGGGCGGGGGCACCGGTTTTAATTTGACCAGTATTGAGGGCAACCGCCAGGTCGGCGATCGTCGAGTCTTCGGTTTCGCCAGAGCGGTGAGAAACGACGGACCGCCAACCGGCACGATGTACCATTTCAACCGCTTGAATTGTTTCCGTGAGTGAGCCGATCTGGTTCAACTTAACCAGAAGAGCATTACAGGTCTTTTCCTGAATTCCTCGTTGGATGCGTTGCGGGTTTGTTACCAGCAAATCATCGCCAACGATCTGAACACGGTCACCGAGTTCTGCCATCAAAATCTTCCAGCCTTCCCAATCGTCCTCGGCCAAACCGTCTTCCAGTGAAACAATCGGGTATTGGTCAATCCAATTCTTCCAGAATGCCACCATTTCCTCGCTGGAGAGCATTTTGCCTTCTTTCCGCAGGTTGTATTTGCGGGTTTCGGCATCAAACAATTCTGATGCAGCCGGATCCAGAGCGATGGCAACCTGTTCACCCGCCTTGAAACCGGCTTTTTCAATGGCTTCCAAAATAACCTCTACAGCTTCGACATTGGCTTTGAGCGAAGGAGCATAACCGCCTTCATCGCCAACGAGGGTGGCATAACCGCGGGCTTTGAGAACGCTTTTGAGTGCATGATAGATTTCAGATCCCCAGCGCAGACCTTCTGCAAAGGATGGCGCACCCAGCGGCATGACCATGAACTCCTGGGCATCGGTGGATTGCCAGGCAGTATGAGCGCCACCATTGAGGATATTCATCATCGGAACAGGCAAAACATGAGCATAAACGCCGCCAATGTAGCGGTAAAGCGGTAAGCCCAGCGAGTTGGCAGCTGCTTTGGCAACTGCCAGACTGACACCCAGGATGGCATTTGCACCCAGTTTGGATTTGTTGGGAGTGCCGTCCAAAGCGATCATTTCCATGTCAATCGCTTTTTGTTCCAGCGCATCCCAGCCGATCAGCGCATCGGCAATTTCGTTGTTGACATTTTCTACGGCTTTGAGTACGCCTTTGCCGTTGTAGCGGCTTTTATCACCATCGCGTAACTCAAGTGCTTCGTGAGTACCGGTTGAGGCACCGGATGGAACGGCGGCGCGTCCCCAGCTGCCATCTGCCAGTACGACTTCCACTTCAATGGTCGGGTTGCCGCGGGAATCGAGAATTTCCTGAGCAAGAATTGATTCGATTGTAGTATCCATGATTAACCTCACTTGAAAGATTTGATTGAACAGTCATTCGATTGTTGACCAGGCATCAGACTGTTGAACGGGCATTCCAAACGTACTAAGTATAATCCAATTTTGAATTTTTTTCTCTTGAGTTTGTGAAAGGCTGAACTTTTACACCAGCGTGTTCACAGGCAGCCTGAATGAAGGCTTTGAAAAGGGGATGAGGCCGGTTGGGACGGGAAAGGAATTCAGGGTGGAATTGCGTGCCAACCATAAAGGGGTGGTCGCTTAATTCGCAAATTTCAACCAGCAACCCGTTTGGAGAAATTCCGGAAAAACGCATACCGTTTTCTTCAAAGATTTGGCGGTAAGCATTGTTAAATTCAAAGCGGTGGCGGTGACGCTCTTCCACCAATTCTGTTTGATAGGCACGCCGGGCAATGGTATCCGGCTGCAACTGGCAGGGATACAAACCCAAACGCATTGTACCTCCCATATCCGTGATGTGCTGTTGGTCGGGCATCAGATCTATCACAGGGTGAGGGGTGGTTCGGTCAAACTCGGTCGAATTGGCGCGTTCGTCTTTCAAAACATAGCGGGCAAACTCAACGCACATCAATTGCATTCCCAGACACAACCCTAAAAATGGGATCTTTTCCGTGCGGGCGATGCGGGCAGCAGTAATTTTCCCCTCAATTCCGCGACTGCCAAATCCGCCTGGAATCAAGATACCGGCTGCGTTTCGAATTTCGTCGAGATATTTACCCTTTTCAAGGTCAGCGGAATGAATCCAGATAATTTCCACCTCAACGCCCAGGTGAAGCGCGGCATGGTACAAAGCCTCACGCACGCTCATATAAGCATCGTGAAGTTCCACATATTTGCCAATCAGGGCAATTTTGATTTTGGGTTTGGGTTTATGAACCTGTTCCACCAGCCGTTTCCAATCCTTCCAATCCGGGGCGCGTCGGCTTTGTAAGCCCAGTTTTTCAAGCAGGATTTCAGCTACCCCGGCCTCTTCCAGCATTAAGGGTACTTCGTAAAGGTTGGAGGCAGTCACCATGGGAATGACAGCACGTTTTTCCACATCGCAAAATTGGGCAATTTTCTCGATAATTTCGCGGTTAACGGGATAATCGCAGCGGGCAACAATCATATCCGGTGTGATACCGATTGCCCGTAGCTGAGCGACGGAATGCTGGGTGGGCTTGGTTTTAATTTCACCGGTTGCGCCAATATAGGGCAGCCAGGTGACGTGTATATATAGGGTGTTTTCACGACCCACATCACGCCGCAACTGACGCAATGCTTCTAAAAAGGGTTGCGATTCGATATCCCCAACCGTTCCACCCACTTCTACAAGCACAATTTCTGCGCCGGTGGTTTTGGAAACCATGGCAATTCGCCGTTTGATTTCATTGGTGATATGGGGAATAACCTGAATTGTCCCACCGAGATAGTCACCGCGGCGTTCTTTGCTGATGACTTCGGCATAGATTTGACCGGTGGTCATATTGCAAACACGGTTCAAGCGAATGTCAATGAAGCGTTCATAATGACCGAGGTCAAGGTCAGTTTCTGCCCCGTCATCCAGAACATAAACTTCCCCATGTTGATAGGGACTCATGGTGCCTGGGTCTACATTGATGTAAGGATCGAGTTTTTGAACGGCGACGGCGAAACCGCGCTCTTTCAGCAGACGTCCGGTGGCAGCAGCGGTAACCCCTTTGCCGACCGAACTGACAACCCCACCCGTGTAAAAAATGTATTTGGTTGGCATTTTGCCTCCACGATACCCATTAATGATCTGAGGGAGGGCGCAAAATTGGCTCCTCCCTCAGGAGATGATTTTCAGAAGCATTGTTGAAAATCTCTTTTGGATAACACCATGCAATCAAAGAAAGATTTACGGATTGGTAAGGTAGATTGTCCATTGTGGGTTCTACCTTTCCAAAGTTTATCATAGTTTTTTGATTTTGAAGAAAAAAACAACTCTGCCTGACCAAAGCAGAGTTGTGAAGTTCACCTCAGCAGAATGACCCAGGGAGACCATTAAGCCTGGCGTTAAGGGACTTTAACCAGCTACCAAAATTATTGAGTTGTGCTCTTGTGCTCTAAGGTGCGCGCCAAAATTTCTTCCTGTTCATTGGAAAGGCTTTTAGCTTTTTCTTTTTTGGCTTTTTCAACCTTTTTTCGATCTTTGGCACGTTCCATGGCTTCGCGAAGGGCAATTTCCATGGCGGTTGGCTCACTTTCGGCGGTAGAAGCCTCACCGGCTTGGTGGAATTCGGCGCTTAAATCGCCGTATTCGCTGTGGCGTTCCTGACGGGAGGGGTTCTTCTTGCCGCGGCGTGGTCTTTCTTTGCCTGTTTCTTTTTTGGGTTCTCTGACCGGTTCGGTTACTTCTTCCTGAACTGGTTCGGGCAGGAGGGCTTTAACGCTGAGTTTGATTTGTTTTTTCTTTTTATTGACATCAATTACTTTGGCTTCCAGCTCGTCGCCTTCTTTAACTACGTCCGCGGGCGTTCGCACATAGCCGTGAGCCAGTTCGCTGATATGAATCAAGCCGGGGCGTTCTGCGCCAATATCCAGAAATACACCAAAGTTCTCAATGCGCACCACTTTGCCCTTTACCACCATGTCGGGTTTAATTTCGCGCCATTCCAGCTCAAGCGGTTTGATCATGGTTAATTCGATGCGGTTGTCTTTGATGCGGCGTACCCACACATCAATGATTTGTCCAACTTGTAAAACGTCTTTGACGCTTTTAATGGGTTGGTCAGTGAAGGTGGCTATTTGAGAAATATGAAGGACGGCTTTTTGCCCTCCCGCAATTTCAACCACAGCACCAGCCAGTGTGGTTTTGATGACCTTTCCGGCAAATTTCATTTTTGGCTTAATTTCAATATTCGAGTTGCTTTCCGCAGCAGCGGTATTTTCCATAGTACTTTTCTCCCAAAGGTCTTTAATACTGCGAGGTTTGATTATACCCCCAGCAGTTGGAACTGTCAATTAAAGAAGCGAGTGTTCAAGAAATAGTCTCTTATTCAGTGCGAATTCTCATTTGTCACGACTGCAGACTTCGAAAAGAAATCATACCCAATAAAAATGGCAGCCAGAAAGTATAGCCTCTAAAGGCAAGGGTGATAACCGCCGCGGCTTCAATGGGCACAGCCAGAGAATTCAGCGCAAAAGTGAGCAGCCCTTCCACGATGCCGATTCCGGCAGGTGTAGGAGAGATAATAACGAACAGATAGGCGATCGAAAAACCGGCGATCAGCTGTCCCGCTGTCACAGGTGTACCAAAGGCCAAAAACATCATTCCTAAAATGCTTACCAGCAGCAATTTGTTGAGGATGGTTAGACTGGCCGGGCGTACCCACCCATGGCGGAGATTTTGAATGGCTTTAACTCCTTCGCTGATTTCAGCAGCAAAACGAATGACTCTATCTTCATTGATCGCCGTTTTTTTGAAGGGAATACCCGTCGCATGGTTGAGAAAGCGGGTGATTTTCAGCAAGAGGCGGCTTAGACGTTCTTCGGAGCGGGAGGCCAGATAAACCACCGAAATCATTGCGGTAACAAACAAGAAAAAAAGGATAAAGGCAAAGATTTCAAAAGCCCACAAAACCTGATAAAAAGCCAGGATGATCAAACCAAAGAATATAATCGTCAGTAAGCCGCAATAGTCAAAGATGAGGAATAACGCGCTGCCAACCATAATCCGTGCAGTGGAATGGCCGTTTTTCTGGGCATCCGAGTAAAACACGACCATGCCGCTCATGCCGGCACTCGGTGCAACAAGATTGATGAAGTTCACCGCAAGAAATAAACGTAAAACTTGCGGCAGGGATTTGTTTACTCCCACCAGCGAAAAAAGAGTTTGAAAGGTAGCGGCTGTTACCAAAATCCATCCAAATAACACGACAAAAGCCGCTCCGAACCAGAGCCAGTTGCCTTTTTGCAGAACAAGCAGGACTTCCTGTAACTCGGTGAAACGGCTGATGATGAAAAGGATGCCGAGTAAAACCACAACGGCGATGATCAATTTTTTCACGGATTGATTATAAACGAGAAAAATTGAACACAGGAAAAAATACTGGAATAAAACCAAAAAAGCACCCCCGATGTGTTCTGCCGGGAGTGCTTTTCAAACCTGCTCTGCAAGGCTTAAGGAAAATTGACTATTTGCTGGTTTGGCTGGGTGCTTGCTTGTTGAGTAATAATTCAATCGCTTTATCGAGCTGCGGATCGCGGTTGGCTTTTTGATCGTCTTCCGTCAGCTCCACGACAACATCAGGAATCAAACCCTCACCATTGATTTGACGCTCATTGGGAGTGAGCCAGCGGGCAATCGTGATCTTCACTGCTCCGGCATCATCTCTCAATTGCCGCCAGGTTTGCACAGTACCTTTACCAAAGGTTTTCGTTCCGACCAGCAACCCTCTCCCGCGATCTTGGATGGCGCCGGCGGTAATTTCGGAGGCGGATGCTGAACCTTCGTTGACCAGGACCACCAGTGGGATGTCGGTTGCCAGGCCGCCTGGGCGGGCTTGATAGGTTACTTTTTCGCCATTGCCATATTGTTCAAGCATGATTACCCCATTCCCGATGAATTGGGAGGTAATGTTTATGGCTGTATTCAGATATCCACCGGGGTTATTTCGTAAATCGAGAATGATACCGGTGGGGTTGTTCCTTAACAATTCACGCAGTTTGGTGCGTAAATCGCGGTCCGTTCTTTCACCAAACTGGGTAATCTTGATATAAGCGATGTTATTGTCCAGCATTTTACCGCTTACGGTTTCCAGCGTGATTTTCTGACGGACAATGCTGACCTCAAAGGGTTTCTCTTCCCCTTCCCGTAAGATGGTTAGCCGAACGGTTGTGCCAGCCGGGCCGAGAACCCGGCGCAAGACCAGCTGAGGATCGAGCGAGGTAACGTCTTCACCGTCAACGGCTATGATTTGATCGCCGGCTTTCAATCCGGCTTTTTCGGCAGGTGAGCCTTCCATCGGGCTGATAATGGTGAGGTATTTTCCGCTGGTATCTACCCAGGCGCCAATGCCTTCGTATTCACCTCGCAGGGGAGCGTTGGCCTGTTGATATTCGTCGTTGGTTAAGTATCCGCTGTAGGGGTCGCCCAGCGCTTCTAACATGCCGCGGATAGCGCCTTGCATCAATAATTGGTCGTCTACAGGTTGGTCCACATAATTTTCGTGAACCAGATCCCATGCCTGCCAGAAGGGGCTAAACAGCGTTTCCCGGTCTATGGATTGTTGGGTGGCAGATGGCGTGCCTGCGGGTGGGTTGTTGGAAAGAAGGGGAATATTGGGCAGGCTGACGGTGGAAGGGAGGCTGATTCCAGCCGCCAGGCCGATGCTGAAACTGACTCCCATCAAAATGCCCAAGACGAGCAAAGCCAGTAGAGTTCGAATCACTTTTGAATTCATCATCAGTACTCCATTAAGTGGTTTGACACAGGTTAAATTATCACATGGGGGTTAAGTGGAAATGAAAATTCATTCCTCTGTACTATCTTTATTTTGGTTTAACTCTTTTAACCTGGCTACCTGCTCAGATAATTCTCGCAAAGGACGATCTTCCTTTTCCCAGGGATTATTAAGCATTTTCATTGTTTCAGAAAGGATCGAAGCGTCAGATTGATTTGATCCTTTCCTGCGGAGCAGGGAAATCAGGCTTAAGTTTGTGACCAGCAGTAATATGGCAATAATGCCAAGAGCTATCCAACCCGCAATTGGAATATTGTTCATTTCTTCTTTGCCATTGAAATGCAGAAATTCGGCGTAAAAAGAGTGGTAAGTCCATGGATGGTTTGAATTTGAAGATGAGCCTCGGATGGCGAGCCATTTCTACCGACCTGAACGGTGAATATTCCCAGAGATCTGGCAGTGGATAGATTGCGGTGAGAATCTTCAAACAGAACACACCGGCTGATGTCGCGAACCCGGCTTTTTTTTAAAGCCAGTTGGAAGGCTTGAGGCATGGGCTTGCAATAGGGACTAATATCCACAACATCAATGATCTCATCGAAGCAACCTTCCAGTTGAAGGGCATTAATCACCCGATTGGCGTGGGCGCGGTCACCATTGGTGAAGATAATTTTACGAAAAGGGAGCTTGTGAAGAATTTTTCGCAACTCAGGATCTGGTTTAAGGAATTGGCTCACCGGGACATCATGAACAAAGGTGAGGTAGTCTTGCGCAGGAATGCCATAAAGCAATTCCAGACCGCGCAGTGTGGTGCCGTATTGGTGAAACATTTGATCACGCAGGACGATGGCGTCCGCAAGAGATAAACCAAGCCGTTGTTGAATATACTGGTTGATGCGCTCGCCAATTGCGTGCCACAAACCCGCTTCAGGAGGGTAGAGAGTATCATCCAAATCAAAAATCAGCAATTCAGGTTTCATGATTATTTTTGAGTATAATCCATTAGATAGATATCTGAAAAGAGCATGTAAAGGGAGTACAGGTTGCCGATTCGGATTTTAGCGGATGAAGTTGCTTCTCAAATCGCTGCCGGGGAGGTGGTTGAAAGACCGGCCTCGGTGGTCAAAGAGCTGATGGAAAACTCGCTGGATGCGGGGTCGCAACGCATCGAACTTCGCGTAGTCAATGCAGGTAAAGACCTTGTAGAGGTCAGTGATGATGGCTGCGGCATTGCTGCAGAGGAGTTGAGGCTGGCGGTTGCCCGTCATGCTACCAGCAAGTTGAGCAGCGCCGAGGATTTGTTTCGGATTGAAACACTTGGTTTTCGCGGGGAAGCGCTGGCGTCCATTGCCTCGGTTTCGCGTTTGACCTTGATCTCGCGTGAGAAAAATGCGGAAATTGGCAAGAAAATTGTGGTTGAGGGAGGAAAACTGATCGCCAGCGAGTCGGTTGGAATTCCCGTAGGAACGCTGGTGCGGGTTGAAAACCTGTTCTTCAACGTGCCGGCCCGTCTGAAATTCCTGAAAAGCGACCTGACTGAAAAAAATCAAATCGTTCAATTGGTTTCTCGCTATGCGCTGGCTTATCCGCAGGTTCGATTCCGGCTTGTTCAGGATGACAAAGAAGTCTTGCACAGCCACGGAAGAAACAACCGCCGTGAAGTGCTGGCTCAGGTCTATGGCAGCGATCTGGCAAAACAAATGCTGGAAGTGGAACTGGAGGACGAAGACATCCATATTGCAGGTTTCATCAGTCCGGTGGGAGTCAGTCGTTCGAACCGCAGGGAAATCACCTTTTTTGTCAATGGGCGCTGGGTTCAAGATGCCGGTCTTTCGACGGCTTTAATTCAGGCCTATCACACTTTGTTGATGGTTGGCCGTTACCCTATTGCTATGTTATTTGTTGAGATACCCCCTGAGCTGGTGGATGTAAATGTCCATCCTGCCAAAGCAGAAGTTCGCTTCCGCGATGCAGACCGGGTTTTCCGCGCCGTGCAAAGAGCGGTCAAGCGGGCATTGCTGGCTTATTCTCCTGCGCCACAATTGAACACCCCAAACTGGCAAAGTCGCACATTTGATTCGGTTGTTGATCCTGCGTGGGGGATGGCACATGATGGGGATGTGGCACAACCGGCAATCGAACCAAGCGAACCTGCCGGTCAGATCAACCAACAGCCAGTCCACCTTCCGGTGGATTCTCTGCCGCTGCTGCGGGTGATCGGTCAGGTGGGAGCGGCTTATCTGGTGGCGGAAGGGCCGGATGGACTTTACCTGATTGACCAGCATGCTGCCCATGAACGGGTTTTGTTTGAAAAGTTTATGCGGGAAGCCGGGAAGGAGATCCCCTCTCAAGCCCTTTTGCATCCCCAGACCTTTGATTTACCATCTCAGGCTGCATCAGTTTTACAATCTCAATTGGAAGTGCTCAATCGTTGGGGATTCGAAGTAGAATATTTTGGCGGGAATGCTTTTCGGGTAAGGCGCATTCCGGCTATCTTGAGCGGGATGGATCCAGTGGCGGCTGTGCGTGTGCTGGTGGAGGATTTTGAAGAGGATGAAACACCTCTCCAAACGGAAATAGAAGCGCGGGTGATTGCCCGGGTATGCAAACGGGCGGCGGTCAAGGCCGGGCAAATTCTATCCGGGGAAGAACAGGTTGCACTGGTTCGGGATTTAGAGCGCTGCCAGTCCCCTCGAACCTGCCCACATGGGCGTCCAACGATGATTCACCTTTCGGTGGATTTGTTGGAACGTCAATTCGGGCGGCGTGGCAGCCGTTGATGTGAATTATCCCAGCAGATTGACGATTTCAGGCCAAATTTCGGCAACATCAAAAGGTAGTAACAAATCTGCCCGTGAGTCAAGGTAGGTTGGTGAGAAGGTGTTGATGATCAGGCGCGCGCCTTGTTCCAGCGCATAAAGGGGCAGATGAGCAGCCGGAGTCACTTCCAGGGCGCTGCCAATCACCACGAATAAATCCGCCTGGGTTGCCTGTTGCTCAGCCTGCTGCCATACATTCATGGGAAGCAGTTCCTCGAATAAAACAATGTTGGGCTTCAGAATGGCGCGGCAATTGACACACCGCGGGATTTCTTCTTTGTGGATAAAAGATTCCAGATAATTTTCGATCGGAAAATTTTGGCGGCAAGAAAGGCAATGCAGTTCTTGCATGGAACCATGCACTTCAAGAACCGTTTTTGAACCAGCCTTTTGGTGCAACCCATCAATGTTTTGCGTGATGACGGCTTTTAGAACCCCTTTTTGTTCCAGTTGTGCCAGAGCCCGATGTGCTGGATTAGGTTGTGCATTGATCATCTCACGAGCCAATGGACGCAGCCAGTTAAAAAACCTTTCGGGGCGGTTGCGAAAGGCAGACAGGGAAGCAACAACCATAGGGTCATCCCGCGACCACAAACCGGTGTTTGGTGAGCGAAAATCGGGGATACCCGAGGGGGTTGAAATCCCTGCTCCGGTCAGTACGACCATCCTTTTTGATTCGGAGATGCGCATTGCCGCCTGCTGAGCGGCCTGGTTAAATGTCAAAGCGGTCATTTATTCAATCGGTCTGCAAAGAGGGCAGCCAAACGATTGATCTGCTGACTGAGAATGCCATCCGGTTGCAACTGGATGATGGGGACATTCCGCAGCGCAGCATGATAAGATTGTTCGGGTGCGGGGGGAATCACCAGGGTGATCGGCTTGCCCAGCATTTCCTGAATTTGGAGCGCGGAGAGTTGCAAATCAGCCCGGACGCGGTTCACAATCACCACGTTGAGGATTTTAGATTTTCCAAAACCGTATTCGGTTAATTCATCCATTAATTGGCTGGTGCGTTTCAGCGAATACGGCTGAGGCTCGGCAATTAAAATCATTTCGTCACAATAAGAGATTACTTTTTCAAAGCCGGGCAAAAAGGGGTTGCCAATATCCACAAATACCACATCACCAAGCGTTGAAAGATGATGAAGAATTGCCTCCAATTGTGGAACCGCATTTTGGAGCAATGCAAAGTCTTTGATGCGGTGATTGGCTAATAACAGACGTATGCCAAATGTGGTTCTGACCAGTTCTCTTTCGACTGCTGTGCGGGTTACCTCGCCGCTGCGCATGTTCAGCAGGTTGTTTAATCCCTCTGCATTGGGAAAGTTCAATTCACCGGCCCATGTGCCCTGACCTGCGCGAATCTCAGCGGCAATGATTTCTTTCCGGGTGCGCTGGAAGTATGCCAAAGCCAGATTGAGGGCAAGTGTGGATGTTCCCATGCCGCCTTTGGCTGCCAGTACCCCGATCATGGTTGCGCTTTTTTGAACCTGCTGGCCGGCTCTTGCCCGTGTGCGGCTGAGCAGGGCCTTAATATGGGCGATCAATTCAGCCGGGTGGACGGGCTTGGTCAGGTAGTCATCTGCGCCGGCTTCGTAGCCGGTAACCTTATCATCCACTTGAGATTTAGCGGTGAACATCAAGATGGGAATATCGGCTGTTTCGGGATTGGCGCGTAAATCTCTGGCAACCTGAAAGCCGTCAACATCTGGCATCATGATATCCAGTACGATCAGGTCTGGGAGTTCTTTCAGTGCCAGCGACATACCTTCTTTTCCATTCCGCGCGGAAATGACCTGATAGCCCTGCCGCTGAAGCATTAACCCTACCAAACGCAATGTTTCCAGGTCGTCATCAACGATCAAAATTTTTTCTGCCATGCCTGTCCTCACTGAAATTTAACACTTAAATCAGTCTAGCACAATCTGAAATCCCATACAAGCCGTTTAATTGTTTTAATTTGGTTGCGGATTTGGTTTTGAAAGATTGGAGGGGCGAATTCGACATGCTATAATGTGAGCGTGCTTGAGGAATTCAGACAAAACTTGCGAGAACATTGCGGCATTTTGGGGGATAAACCGCTTGTAGTGGGCGTTTCGGGAGGGGCAGACAGTTTGACGCTGTTGCACCTGTTTTGCCGGCTAAAGATGCCGGTGTGGGTGGTTTACTTCGATCATCAACTGCGCCCAGAATCAAAAAACGAATTGCTTGCCGTTCGTCAACTGGCGGAATTGTGGCAAGCAAAAGGATTTATCTCAGGTCAGGGAGATGTGCATCGTCTGGCGGAAAATTCTCATATCTCCCTGGAGGCGGCTGCACGGCAGGCGCGATACCGATTTTTATTCGAAACTGCCGAGAAAATGCAGGCGCAAGCAGTTGCAGTCGGTCACACAGCTGATGATCAGGTTGAAACCGTACTGATGCATCTGATTCGCGGGACTGGTCTGGACGGTTTACGGGGGATGGATTACCGTACCACTTTACAGGAGTTTTCTTCCACAATCTTTTTAATTCGACCCTTATTGAGTTTCTGGCGGACGGAAATTGAGCAATATTGTCGGGAAAACGGAATTCAACCCTTGCAGGATGTCACCAATCAAAGCCTTGAATTTACCCGTAATCGCATTCGGCATGAGTTAATTCCTATCTTACAGGGATACAACCCTCAAATCAAGGTCAGAATATGGACGATGAGCCGGGTGGTAAACGATCATTTGCGCCTGGTGAAACCTCTTATCGAAAAGGCGCTCGATGAAGTTTGCATGGAACGCAAGCCCGGTGAATACCTGACTTTCTCCTACAGCCGCATCAGAGATTTACCCGAAGAATTGCTCATCCCGGTTTTGCGGGATGCAATCAAACATCTTATACCTGCTAGTGAAAATGTGGACTGGCAGGCGTTGAATCTGGCGGCAAGTGAAATTCGCTCCGGACGCCGAACGGGAACGATTCAACTGGGAGATGGGATTGAAATGGTGTTTTCTCAGGACAGGATTTACATAAAAGAGGAATCGGGGCAGATTTTCGATCCTCACCTGCCATCTATTCCATCGAACGAGGAAATTACGCTCAATGGCGTGGGGGAGGTCACACTGGGAGGTGAATGGCTTCTCAAAGCAGAAATCTTTCCTGCTGCGGAGCTGCCTGTCAGCTGGAAGGAGAACCCATACGAAGCGTGGCTGGATGCAGATCATATAAAATTCCCGTTGAAGGTGAGGAGATGGAGGCGGGGAGAACGCTTTCGCCCTTTGGGAATGGAGAGCGGCAGCGTAAAGATTGCAGACTATCTAACCGAAAGAAAAATTCCTCGCCTGCTCCGTGCTCAATACCCGCTGGTTTACAGCGGCGATGATGTTGTATGGCTGCCGGGTATGCAAATTGCGAATCAATACCGGCTTACTTCAAATACTCAACGAGTGCTTCACCTGATACTTGTGCGCTCTTAATTTCTTGCCGGGTTCATCTCGCTGAGCTGCTTCAGTTTCATGCTGATTTCACGCCACTGGATTTTGGAAATTCCCAGTTTTTGGCGCAGGTGTTCATGGTTCATATCCGACTTCCAATCGCGCAGGGCGCAGGTCCAGCGACACATGTCAAAGGAAAGATGTTTTTGCAGACCGGCTTCTTCTCCAATATCTTCCAGAAGGTATTCAAGACGGCGCGGTGACCAGGGGAAAATAACATCCTTGGGCTGGTATTGTGCCAGATATTCCTGATAGCTTTCTACCCATTCTACGGGGAGTGGAATCTTGCGTTCTTTATAGCGGTTGCGTGGACTGGCATAGCGTACAAATAAAATTGGGCCGCCCGGTGACTCTAAATCAATGTGATTGGTTTGAATCGTCAAACATTCTCCCTTTTTGATGCCGGTAGAGAGCAGTAAAAGCAAAAGGGTGTACGGGCGTGCATCCGGTTTTTTTGCCGAGCGGTACGCGTTCGCAACTTCCAGCGTTTTATCCACTTCCTCATCGGTCAAAACAGTTGGGAGAGGGCTGATAACGGATTGCTGAACCACTTTTTCTGCCGGGTCAACCAGAATACGCCCGGACTGATGTAACCAACGAAAGAAAGATTTGATGGAGGTAATTCGTCTGGCAAGACTTTTGGGGCTGCAGGGAACGCCTCGTCCCTGTTGCAGCCAGTTGAGGAAATTGTTCAAATCGCGGGTGCTGATGGCACCGACAGCGCGGTCGGGTGGTAGATATCCGGCCAGAAGTTGCAAATCATTCTGGAAGGCTCTGACTGTGTAAGGAGATTTTCCTTGATCAAGCAAATAAATTTCCCACGAACGGATGGCAGGCAGCAAGGGAGTTTGGGAAGTGATATGAACGGCAGGTGAAGATTCGGAAGACATAGTCCACGATCCCCTTTGTTTTTTCGTATAGCCTATTATTTTATGAGTGTACAACAGAAATCAGGGAAAGTCAAATCTTTTTTCCTGACCACTGGTATTATTTGACCTGATAGGCTTCGTACAGAATTGCCTGAACGCGTTCCTGAATGGGAATCAATACCTGCGCGCCGGTATCGGTCGTATAATGCCAAACATCTGACGGGCCGATGGCAAAACGGTTTATCCGTTCGGGGTTAGAAACCAGTCCGGGTGCAAAGCCAGCCAGTTTTAATGCCAGATCCAGAGGAATGTCTGTTTCGACATTACTGCGAAATTCCTGATATAACTGCGGAGCTTTTGATAAGGCATCCAGGCTCATTAACTTTTTAAAGACCGCCAGCATGACTTCCTGGGCGCGCCGGGTTCGGTCAAAATCGCTGCTGCTATATCGGGAACGGACGTACCATAAGGCTGTTTCACCATTCATGTAGACCCGCCCTGGACCAACCGAACAGTACCCATTCACAGCCTGCGGCAGCTTACAGGTGTCGGTGAGGTTTCTGGCTGTTTCCACTTCAATTCCACCAAGTCGGTCAATGATGTTTACAAACCCCTGAAAATTTGTCATCACATAATGCTCGGGTTTGATCCCAAAATTATTCTGAAAAGTGGCCTGGGTGAGTGCAAAACCGCCAAATTGTTGAGAAGTATTAATCCTTTGTTGACCAACACCCGGAATGTCTACATACAAATCACGCGGAATAGATACCATGCTGACGGCGCCAGTACGGATATTGACAATGGTCAGAATGATCACATCTGTACGAAAACCGGCATTTGGCCGCCAATCCGAACCCAGAATCAGGATGCTGATTGTGTCTTCTGGCTGTACAAGAACGGGAGGAGTGGCTTGCTGTTCTGGCGAAGGGGGCACTTCGGGGGTTGCAATTTGTTCTCCCTCAGGTGTGGGCGTGGGGGCAACCGGCATGAAGGGTGTGGGAGTGGGCGGGGCATTCGGATCCAGGGTCACGATCCGCTGAGATACAGCACGTGGACTTGGCTCGCCATTAAAATTGGATACCGGCAGGTTGCATGCCGCAGAAATAAAAAATATAAAAACCAATATCCAAAGAATTTTACGCATTCAAATTTCCTTAAGGCGTGACAGTAGTTTCAGTGATAGTCGGCTCAGGCGAATTGGTCACCGAAGGCTCGGGAGTATTCGTTGCTGAAGGTATTAACGTTGGGGTGTTGGTAAAAGTTCCGCTTGGGGTGGGGCTGCTGGGTTGCGGGGTTGGTGGCAGCAGGGTGTTGGTCGAAGTCGGTAGCGGCGTGTAGGTTGCTGAGGGCAGGATCGGCTGAGTAGGTTGGGGTTGTTCCGGAACATCGGTAAAGGTGCTGGTGGCGACATTGGGAACATACAAACGTTGCCCGGCGCGAATAAAATCGCTTGCCAGACAATTAGCCTGTCTCAATTCCCAAACCGAAACTCGATAAAGGCCGCTCAAACGGGTCAATGTATCTCCCGGTTTGAGGGTGTATTTTACCCATCCGCGGGGTGGCAGGCATCGGGTGGCGGTAGGGGAAATGGTCAGAGAAAGGGTGGGTATGATTGAAGGGGTGGAGGTGCTCATCGGAGGGATGAAGAGTTGTGCGCCTGCAATGCTGATCTCTGAGGATAAGCAATTGGCGGCCAGTAATTCCTGTACAGGGATGCCGTATTGGAGTGCCAGCTCTCCAATGGTTTCACCCGCTTGTACCGTATGGACTTGCCAGCCAGCAGGTGGTGGACAGGCGGTTTGTGTGGGAGGCAAGGCAGTGCTGGTGTAAGGAATGGCTGGGGGGGATTGGATCTGGCTGATGGGGGTCAGGTTAGGTGGCGGCAGAGTCGGGTAAAACGTTGGCGTAGGTGGGAAAATAATCTGACCCTCAGAAAGGCTGGCGATCATTGCTCCCAACACGATCAAAGCGAGGGCAATTGAAGCAAAAATCGGAATGAAGCCGCGAAATACCTGAGTCATTTAGGAAACCAATGTTTTTGTGCTGAAGGCAGGGGTCTTTACCGGTAACAAGATGCTGAAGGTGGAGGTCTTTTCTCCGTCACTTTCAACCCATATGCGACCGCCATGTGCTTCGACCAGGGTTTTGGCTATCGCAAGTCCTACACCAGAATCGCCAACCCCTCGTATGGGTGGCGCATCGTTCTTGAGGCGGCGGGAAAATACGCGGGATAATTCATCCGCAGCAATGCCGCCCCCTTCGTCGGTAATTTGAAAGAGAACGAAGAGGGTATTTTTCTCACCCTGTTCCATTTTTACTTTCAGGGTAATATTACCTTCGGGTGGGGTAGCGCTGCCGGCATTTTGGAGCAGGTGGATCAAGACCTGATGGAGCGCATCACGGTCGGCATAGAAGGTTGGTAAGTCGGGTGGAAGCTCCATCAGTAAGTTGATCTCTTTTTCGCGCAGCAAATCGGACATATCGGTGATGGCATGGTCGAGCAGGGTCTCAACATCGAGCGGCTGAGGAGCCAGATCAATTGGGCTGATGTTGAATACGGATGTTTGCAATAAATCGTCCAGCAGTGATTGCATACGATCAGATGAAGATCGGATTCTTTCGAGGAATTTCCGTTGTTGGGCACTCAGGTTGCCGGTTGATTCATTGATTAACAAATCTGTATAGCCGATGACGGACGAAACCGGCTGGCGCAGTTCCTGAATGATGGATAGTATGGCTTCGGTATCTTTGATGTTGAGATTTGTGCTTTGTCCAGCGGAGGACTGCATTTCCACAATCCGCATGTTGGCATTGGCAAGGGCATTTTGCAAACGCGCAACTTCTTCAAGAGCCTGTCTTAATTCCTTTTCGAGGTGTTCCACTTCGGTTGATGAAGCAGGTTTGCCTTTGAGATCGCGCAATGCATCTCGCAGAGTACGATTTTCATTTTCCAATCGCTGAATGGTTTCCTGCGCTTCGCGCTGAATGGCAAGCAAACCGGCGATTTCCAGTGCAGGATCGCTGATGGATGGCAATGAGCCTGGGGTTTCTACTGCAGGCACACGCGCTTCAGCCAGTTCCTGTTTTAAGGCTTTGATTTGCTCCTGATTAAGTCTTAATTGTTCCTGCAAAGCCTGGACACTGGACTCCAGTTTCTCTTTTTGAGTAAATTGCAAAAACAGACCGGAAAGCTCTTCGGCGATGGTGTTCAGGAGGACTTGTTCTTCAACCGTCCATTCACGTTTTGAGTAAGGGGTGAACAGCAGGATTGCTCGTTTTCCATTTGTAGAGTCGGGGATAGGCGACATAAGAACATGTCCCGGTAAAGCCAGCCCCACTGCTTTGGTGAGAGAGAGTAAGTCTTGTACTGGCGATTCGCTTTCGGCGATGAGTTTAAGGGGTTTGCCTTTTTGTAGAGAACTGGTGATAAGCGGGCAAAGTTCACCTTCGATCTGAATTGGGGATAAGGGCTCGTCCCGAATCAGGTCATAGCCGGCTTCCAGAAGTATTGGGCGGTATGGGTTTTCCTGTCTGACGAGAAAGGTTAAATCCGATGAGAAAGTTTTACCAATCGCGGTAGTCAACAGGGTAATTATTTCCGATGATGTTCTGGCATTGGTCAAATGCAACCACGGCATAATGATTCGGCTATCGGTTGGTATGGATCGGGGGGATTGGGGTTCTGCCTTGACTTCCTGCTGCTCTTGAATGGGCATGTGCGCCGGTAATAATGTTTTTGCCAGGGATGGCAGCAAAGGGAAAGCACACATCAATGCCAGCCGCATCGTCGCTGAAAACTCATTTTCGTTTTGCAGGTTGGAAAGGCTGGCAACAGATCCGGCTAACACGATGAGGAAAAACGAGGCGCCGATTTCCCAAAACTTTTGCTTCCGAACGAATAAAAACACGAGTGAAAGTCCGGCGATGAGCAGATTTGGCAGAGTCCAGATCCATTGAAATGGGATGTTAATGAGCGGATTGACCTGGAGGGAAAGATCAACGAAAAAGAGAATTGCGGTGAACAAAAAAAGCGCAATCAAAGCAGCATCTGCTTTTTGATGGGCTTTTGAAAAATTCCACATCCAGCCGACAACGGCCAAAGAAAGAAGGGTTATCGCTTTATCAAGTGGGAAGAGGACTGCTGGATTGGAAATGAGTTTTTGCCAAACTAATGCACTGATAAAGAAAAGGACTATCTGGCCCAACAACAGGATGAGAAATCCACTGATTAATCGCCGGGCGACCCCTGAATTTTTACCCGTACGGATTATGGCTGTGGTTTGTAAACCGGTAAGAATCGAAAATAACAGGATGAGATGGTAAATCAGGTTTCCCGGAGGTTGAGTGAGTAAGTTGAAAATTTGAGTAATCAGGGTATTATCCATAGGCCGGCTTATTCAGAAGAGATTATAGCATGCTCAATTGAGGTGGACAATTTATGTTCGAGGGGAATTGTTTTCCCAACCTGAAAGCATATGGCTTTCTTAAAGTTCCTTGACAATCCAAAAACTTTGTATCGAAACTTGAATTGTGGCGAAACGAACCCCCACCCACCTCCCCCAATATCTTTTTGGCGATATTGGGGGAGGTGCAGGAGGGGGCAAAATCGCTCGATTTGACGCATCAGTGGATAATTCCGAATAGACATCGGTTAGCACCCGCCGGCTGCTGTTTGACCGTCTTCGACTTTGAGAAAGCCCTGCCTGAAAGCATCGCAAAGGTTGACAAATTGGCAAATCAAGATAAAATACCATACGAGGAACGCCGAAGTGGCGGAACTGGCAGACGCGCTACGTTCAGGGCGTAGTGAGCATAGCGCTCGTGAGGGTTCAAATCCCTCCTTCGGCACCAAAACCCCGCATGCAGCGGGGTTTACTTTTTCAGGGCAAATTGCACTTGTCCGCTGGATAAGATTATTGTAAGATAAGGTCATGAACAAGCTATTTACCCACTGGAAGCAGCTGATCGTTTTACTGGCATTTGTAGTGTTGTTTTTCCTGTTGATGGATTTAAACAACCGGCTGGGGGATTTGAGCCGCTTGAATAACCAGTTGACCAAAATTGAAACGCAGGTGGCTGGTCTCAAAGCAACCGAATCAGCGCTTAGCACCCAAATCATTTACTCCACCTCAGAAGCGGCGGTAAATGAATACGCCCGAAATCATGGTTTAATTCGCGAGGGCGAAAAGCTGATCGTTCCCATGGGGGAGGGTACTCCGCAAAGCTCGGTAAACATTCAACCAGAACCCACTCCCTCTCCAATTCGCAATGTGGATGTCTGGTGGGCATTGTTCTTTGGTGAATAAGCAATTTATCTGGTTGCATGCTGTCATCATCCTGAGTTTAGGGTGATGGTGCATTTTTGATGCCAGCTAGGCAGGGCTGCCGGCTTCTTCTGGTTTTTCTCCCGATAATAAACGGTGAAGAACCACCAGTGTCAGATCGTCACTCGGCGGAGTACCTTCACGAAAAGCGGTCAGTTGTTCGCGAATAAACTCAAGGAAAACAGCCGGGCTACTCTTGGGGGCTTGTGCGAGAATTGCTCGCAAACGTTGCTCACCAAAGGTTTCCCCGGCGGGTGAAAAACTTTCGGTTACGCCATCGGTGTAAAATATCAGCCAGTCTCCCGCTTCAATGGAAAGCACATGATCACTTAATTTGTTCGAGGCATAAACACCGAGTGCCATGCCCCCTTTGGGAAATTCCTCAACAGAACCATTTGCATGACGCAGAATGAAAGGTAAATTATGACCGGCGTTTGCGTATCTTAAGGTACCGTCTTCAGCGTTGAAAATGACAAAGACCGCCGTCACGAACATTGTGTTTTGAGGCTCAAAAGTTAGCGCCCGATTAACCCTTTCCAGGACGCGGGCGGGAGATTCGGCATTTTGTGAAAAAGCGCGTATCAGGGTTTTGGTGACGGTCATATATAAAGCGGCCGGCATGCCCTTATCGGACACATCGGCAATCACAACGCCAAAGCGATCCCCTTTGATGCGGAAGACATCGTAAAAATCTCCACCCACCTCGCGAGCGGTCTGCCAATGGATATCCAATTCCCAGCCGGGAACTTTCGGCAGGCGATGCGGCAAAAAGGTTTTCTGAATTTGACGGGCAAGTTGAATTTCCCGCTCTAACCGCTCGCGTTGAATCATCTCCCGGTTCAGGCGGTCATTTTGAATGGCTAACGATACCTGTTGGGCGATTCCGGAGAGTATTTCCAGCCGCCGGTCATGGAATGAAAGCGGCACGTTGGATTCGCTGGCGACCAGTACCCCGTAAAATTCACCCTTTACCGAGAGCGGCACACCGAGCACCCATTGATCCTGGGGGTCGTATTGTCGTTCAATCTCTTCTGCGGGCAGCAGGCAGTCGAGGGTTTTCCAGTTTTGAATTGAAAAATCAGTTTTGGTGGTTTTGCAGGCGATGAGCTGTTCGCTTTCAAGAACCGCATCAAGCAACGGAAATTCACCGAGGCGATAAGTTTCCCCTTCGATCATCATTTCTTCCCGCTGTGAACCGGTGAACACTTTGGCAGTGCGGAAGAGTTCCAGATGTTCTTCCCATAAGTAAATAACACATGAGTCAATGCCGACCAGAATGGGCATCAGGTGGACGATTGTGTCGAGAATATCCTCCAGATTATTCTGGCTGACCACTGCCTGGGCAACCTGAAGCATTACAGCTGTAACATAAGCCTCTTCCTGCCGGGCTTCAATCAACATCAGGTTTTCCATGGCTAAGGCAGTTTGACGGGCGATTCCTTGCAGCAAATCCAGCGTTTGCTGATCGAAAATTCGATTAGAGTGTAAATTGTTTTCCGGTGTGTGGGCAACTAAAAAGGCACCCAACAACCGCCCGCGGGAGATCATCGGCAATATGACCAGTGTGCCACTCTCTTCATCCACCCCCGCTTCAGCCAGGTGTAACTCTTCGGAGACGTTCTGTATAAAAATAATTTCGCGGGTTTCGACCAGTTTTGCTACGAGAGGGATAGAAAGATCATAGGTGAGTGTTCCAGGTTTGTAAGCCAGGTTCAGCCCATGCTCGGAGATCAGGGTAAAGACCTGACGGTTTTCGTCCCAGACGAAAAAGGCGCATTTTCTTACCCCTACCAGCATGGGTGTCAGCCTTGCCATGGTATCCAGCAGTTCTTCGACGTTCTGGGTTGCCTGGGTTGCTTCCGCAATTTGTAAAAGGATGGTTGAAATCCACGCCTGTTCTTGAGAAACCATGAATAGACGATTGTTTTGGATTGCAACTGCGGCATGGTTTGCAAAAGTCATGGTGATTAAACTGGCTTCACTTCCATACCGTCCGGGAAGGTGGTGGGCGATGGTCAATAACCCCAGGGGTTCATCTCCGGCGCGTAAAGGGGCTGCCAGCGAAGAATAATCAGGGGGAAAATCGAGCGCTTTGCCCAGCGGACCGATGGGGTCGGTTGGCTGGCGGATCAACGGAGATGTCGCCTTCAATGCTTCCAGCAAATAATGACGGGCTTGAGGGTTGGATTCAATCACCTCCCACACTTTATCGGCAGGAGCGCCATGTACTGCAGCCAGCATCAGATTCGGAGTTTCATTCATCTCGCTGCCGGGCTGAATCAACCAGATTGCCGTTGCTTCACATGGCAGGCTGCGGTCAACCTCGTTGAGAATCCTTTCCAGCAAATCCGGCAAAGCCACATTCGCAGAAACAAGTCCGGCAATTTCGCGGAATGAGTCGGCAACCTGACGCCGCCACACCTCGGAGCGGTACAACCGTGCATTGCGAATAGCGATAGCGATTGTGGAACCCAGTGACTCCAGCAGAGGGATATCGCGAATATCGAAACTGTTAACCTGATCGGACTGTAAGTCCAAAACTCCGAGGATTTCGCCGGCATAAGCCAGCGGGATGGCCAGCTCGGCTCGGGTATCGGCTGGGGGAAGGGTAGATGGGCGGTAAAGGGGTTCGTGATTGACATCATTAGCCAGTAAGGTTTGGCCGGTGCGTGCTACCCATGGGATAATGCCGTGCGGGTCATCCCAATCGTACATGACCTGATTTTCCTCTAAAGCCTGACTGCGAGCGCCGCTGCCAGCCTCGTAAATCAATTTTCTTCGACCGGGGTGGAGAATGAAAATATGCACGTACGGATAGCCGAAGTGCTGCTGGATGGCCTCGACTACCTCTTCCAGCAACTCGTCAAAATCCAGAATCGAGGTGAGCTTGTGCGTGATATCCAACAGTGCAGAGATTTGCTGAGTGCGTTTTTCTAACCCGTTAATCAGCTGCATGCCTTCTAGTGCGAATGCCAGATAGTCCGCCAGGGCATGGAGGACTACCAGATCAACATCATGGAAGGCATCTTTCTCATCACTTTGCAGGTCAAGCACCCCCAAAATGCGATCGCCAATTTGAATGGGAATGGCGGCCTCAGCTTGAACGGCTTCCAAACCCGGCAGTGAACGGTAATGAGGGTCGCTGTCAACTCGTTGGGCAATGACTTCTACGCCACTCTCGGCTACCTGGCCGATTATCCCTTGTCCGGGATGGATATGGAGTGATGCCAGCTGGCCGGTAATTTCTTTAATCTTTGAAGCACTGGCGCGATGAATCAAGATCTTGGCAAGCGGATCGAAGGTATAAATAGAAACCAGAAAATAATTAAATTTTTCCAGAATAGTATTGCTCAGGTGCTGGCAAAATTGATCGATATCACGCAGCCGGGTTACCTCAGAACTGACTTTCCGCACCAGTGATAATTGTTCAAGACGCCATTTTTTGATGATTGCCTGCCGAAGCACCTGCATGGCCAGTGCTGCATGAGAGGCAATTCCTTCTATATATTCGATTTCAGACTTGCTGAAGGGGACTTCGCTGGAGCGCCAGACAAGCAATACTCCCAAAAGATTATTTTGGGTTACGAGAGGTACGGCTATTTTCAGAGGGAGTTCTTTTGTGTGGGGTGCAGAGTGGGATGAAGGAGTATCCAGGACTGTCTTTCGCTTCGAATAGCATTCCTGCACAATGGCGGGGGTATCATCCGCCGGGATCGTCTTTAAATCGTTTTCACCCGGTAACGGATAAAATGGTTTTGCCAGCCATAACTCAGCGCTAGCCGTCAATTTGGTTTCGATCCATTGGCAAATCCATTCACACTGACTTGCCACGGCAGGCTGTGCCAGCAGCTCTTCACCGAAGCGGAGAAACTCTTTCCAATCCGGTTTAATCGTCTGCCTGGGAGCGGGGCTCATTAACTCATTGTGCCTTTGTTCTTGATCAGTGTAAGGATGTTGTAGCCTTCACGGTGATCATAATGGACTTCATCCATCCACTGGTGAATGAAATACAATCCCAATCCATGGTCTGAACGATTTTTCAGAGGGACATTCTTTTTTGGTTTTTCGATCTTTTTGGGTTTGAATTTCTTTCCGTGATCTCGCAAAGTGATAATCAAGGAGTTTGCGGTGATTTCGTATGAAAACTCGATTTCACCTCGATCTTCTCCACCGTAAGCATGTTCAATGATATTTGAACAGGCCTCATCTACGGCTGTTTCTACACCGTAAGCAGCACAAGAATCCAGCCCAAATTCTCGGGTAGCAATTTGAACCAGTTCTGCAATTTTAGCCAGGCTTTCATATTTGCCCGGAAAAACGAAGGTGGGCATTAATCCAAAACCTGTACCTTAAAAATTACCCACCGCCGAGACGGTATCGTCAAAAATTTTGAAGAAGGGAGTAAAACCCGCAAGATCAAGAGCGGAAAGGATGTTCGGTTGAACGTTCGCCAAAACGACCTCGCCACGGTTATAGCGTTTGCAGGTTTTTTGAGCGCCGATCAAAACCCTCAAGCCGGCGCTGGAGATGAAATCCAAATCCTGGAGGTCTAAAACAATCCGAAAACGCCCCGCGTCAGTGATTTCGTTGATTTTCTCGGCAAGGCGAGGAGCAGTGGAACTATCCACGCGACCGGATATTTTTACCACATCACAGCGCTTGAATTCTGTGTGATTAATTTCCATGGATTTCCTCCAGTGATTTTAGATTAAACATTCGTTGTATAAATTATATCATGACAGTTCATGCCGAAGTGCTTGACAGAATCAAGGCTATCCCAATTCTTGCTTTTTAGTGTAGAATACTTCTCGTGATCCTGTAATCACCATCCCAATCTCACCGGAGAATAATCCTAAACCCGGAAATGGAGCAGGAAAAATCATGAGTGGAAAAAATTCGCCTCAAAGCGTAATCGATTCCTATCGCAAACGCCAGAAGATGATGCCCTACCTTACGTGGGGTTTGGCGGGGTTGCTGGTTTTGATGGGGATCATCCTGATTATTTTGTGGGTCAGCGGAGGGAGCCGGCCGCAAATTGCCCTGTTTTCCTCGCCCACACCCACAGCCACCTTCACGCTCACCCCAAGCCCGGTGCCGCCAACTGCAACCGTGACGATGACACCAACCGAAACCGAAACGCCCACACCGACGTTAACATTTACGCCTTCGGGACCATTTGAATACACGGTGCAAAGCGGTGATACCTGTTTTGATCTGGCAGTCAAGTATGAAGTGGATTTACTGGTGCTGTTGGCGTTGAATAACTTCCCCGCCGGACAGTGCCCAATTCGCGAGGGAGATAAAATTCTCATCCCGGCGCCTAATCAAACTTTGCCAACTGAAACACCGCTTCCCACTGGATTGCCGCGTGGGACACGCATTGAGTATGTGGTAAAAACCGGAGATACACTGGATTATATTGCCTCGCTGTTCAATTCCACGGTTGATGACATCATGCAGCAAAACAAAATCACGGATAAAAATCTCATTTCCGCCGGGCAAACTCTAATCGTGCGGGTGAATCTGGTCACACCAACACCAACCCGTCCGCCAACATTGACCCCAACGGCTGGTGCTCAGCAGCCAACTGCAACGCCATCACCGACCAGCGGTTCCTGATTATTTTTTGAAGGTGACGATAAAGGGGCTTTTTGAAAAAAAAGAAAGCCCCTTAATTTTTTCCTAACGATAGTATGATATAAATTCACTTCAAAATCGGTATTTGGAGTATATCAAAAGACCCATGCAAGAACATACCCACACCGCCATTCCGGGTTGGGCGGTCCGCTTGTTACCGCGTTTCCCTTTATTTGTTTTGATCGCGGTGTTGGTTCTGTCGGTTATCGCCCGACTGCAACAAGTCTTCAACTGGCAGGGAGTATTGCTTTTAGCAGTTGTAGATGGGGTGAGTAATTTTTCCGCAGTTTTTTTAGGAATTTTTATAGAAGCTGCTCCATATCTACTGTTAGGGACGCTTGCTTCCGGACTGGTGGAGGTATTTTTTAGCACAAATGAACTGAGCCGTTTGTTGCCACGCAATCGCTTTCTTGCTGTTGGATTGGGTGGATTGCTCGGCTTGTTCTTTCCGGTGTGTGAATGTGGCAGTATTCCGCTGGCGCGCCGATTAATGACAAAGGGCATTCCGGTACCGGTTGGGATAGCCTTCCTGCTGGCAGCGCCGGTGATTAACCCGATTGTAATTGCCAGCACTTTTGCGGCTTTTGGTAATACCCCCATTTTTTGGCTTCGCTTTGCGCTCACTTTACTCATTTCGGTGGGGGTTGGCTTGTTGTTTATGATTGAGCCCGACTCAACCCGAATCATCCGTCCGGTCAATGTAGAAGGGACACATTCTTTCCATTTCCATCTTGAACACGAAACTCAAGAACAGCCACTAACCTTGAAAGAAAAATTAAAAAAAATCATGCTCATTGCCGGGGATGAATTTTTCGAGATGGGGCGGTTTTTGGTCATCGGGGCTTTACTGGCTGCTCTGATGCAGACCGTTGTTCCGCAAACCTGGCTGCTAGCGTTGGGACAAGGTCCGGTTCTTTCGGTGATTGTACTCTCGCTGCTGGCTGTGCTGCTTTCAGTGTGTTCCACGGTGGATTCGTTTATTGCACTGGCTTTTACGGGTACTTTTTCCACTGGAGCAGTGCTGGCTTTTCTAGTTTATGGGCCAATGGTGGATATCAAAGCCACTTTGATGTACCTGCGGGTTTTCAGGCGGCGAACCGTAGTGGTTTTGGTTATCTTGCCGTGGCTGCTTACGCTGGTTTCCAGTGTGGCAATTAACCTGTGGATGAGGTGACAGTGACTGTACGAGCTGGAAGAAGTTTTCAAGCTTTGATTTTGGCGCTGATGGGGCTGTACTTACTCAGCCGGGTTTGGAATGGCAGTATTCTGCTATATATCAACCAGCGTTTTGTGTTTTTGGTGTTTTTTGCTGGCTTGTTCTTTGTCGTTCTTGCGCAAGTACATTATGCGGAACGCATATCTGGTCAAGGTGATGATCAAACCATGGCAGATAATCCTAGATCAAATATGTGGTGGCTGGCGATCCCGATACTGATTGGTTTTCTCATTCCAGCCAGGCCGTTAAGCCCATCTGTGGTGACTAACCGGGGGATCAGCATGGATGCACCCCTCTCCGCACGCATTGAGGATACCGCCAGTATTCTTTCCCTTAGCCCTACCGAACGAACAGTACTCGACTGGATCCGTTTATTCAGTTTCAGTGAGAATGTACAGCAATTTGTTGGTCAGCCGGTTGATGTTACGGGATTTGTGTTTTCGGATGGGCGCCTGACTGCCAATCAATTCATGGTGGGGCGGTTTACCATTACCTGCTGTGTGGCAGATGCGACTGCCCTGGGAATGATTGTTGAATACCCTCAGGCTGCCGTGCTAAAAGAACACAACTGGGTGCGTGTACAGGGCAAAATTGACTTAATCGAGCGGGATGAGCGATTATTCCCCGTAATTGTTGCCGAATCGGTTGAGGCCGTCCCTCAGCCTGAACAACCGTATCTTTTTCCATGAAACTGGGTCGGTTTGAGAAAATCACATTGTTGACGATGGCGGTGCTGGCGCTGGTGCTGGCGGTCCTGGCACTGGTCAGCTATCAAATCGGGTTGCCGGAACCGCAAATTGTTATTCCTTCCGAAAGTGGAATGATTGGTGGGCGTGGACCGGTTGAGGTGCGATTTCAACAGGAGATGGAACGGTTTTCGGTCGAAAGCAGGCTCTCTTTTGAGCCGGTATGGCAGGGAAAATGGCGCTGGCTGGACGACCGCACCATTCGGTTTTTCCCCAATTCCACGCTGGGTGAAGGAACCTTGCTGAAACTGGTGTTGGCAGAAGGGGCGCGCAGCCGGGATGGCAGGCTGCTGCGTCAGCCGTTTGAGGTGGATTTTCGGATCCGTCCCGCTTCGCTGGTCTTCTTGAGCGACCCGCTCTATTCACCGGAATTACTGCAATTAGACCCGCTGACCGGCGAGAAACATGCGATTACTGCCAGCGCCGGCCGGGTCTTTGATTTTGCTGTTTCACCGGACGGAGAAAAAATTGTCTATTCCAGAATCAACCTCCGTGATGGCAGTGAGCTTGTCTTAATTAATCGCGATGGCTCGGAGGAAAAGGTGCTGGCAGAGTGCGGTGATTTTGCCTGCATCGAACCGACCTGGACTGCGGATGGCCGCTTTATCGCATATACCCGTTATGAAAGTGGACTGACCGCCAGTCTGGTTGAAGGTATTGGTAAAATCTACATCATTGATTTGGAAAATGGTTCGAGCAATTTGCTGTTCAATAATCCCGGCTTATACGGTTCTCTCGCGGTTTTCTCCCCCGACGGTTCAATGGTTTCGTTTTATGATTTTGGAGAACAAGCCATTCGTCTGGTCAATTTGGAGGATGGCAGCAGTTCCATCATTCCCAGCCGGGTAGCCGGCCGGGGCAGCTGGTCACCGGACGGTAGCACCTTGATTGTTGCCGATTGGGATGGGGAGGGAACAATTCCGATCAGCACCCTGTTCCGTTTGGATTTGCAAACCCGTTCTGTGAGCCGCTTTTTTGACGATTCATTTGAAGTGTTAGGGGTTTCCTTGCCGATGTGGTCACCGGACGGCGAGCTGGTGGTGTGTGGAATTCAAACCCAAAGCCGCCAGGAAGGAAAACAATTGTGGTTGTTTGACCGCAACGGTAAACCGATCTTGCAGATCACGAATGACCCGCAGATGAATTATTCCTCTTATCAATGGTCGCCAGACGGACAGAGAGTGGTGTTTCAACAAATTAATTTGAGCCGGTCAAACGATCCGCCCAAAATTCTCATGTGGCACCGCTCGGATCAAAGGATCGAAACCCTGTTTGAAGATGGCGCGTTCCCCCAATGGATGCCGTAAGAAATGAAGTTCAACCATTTTCTGCAGGAAATCGGCTCAGTGCAAGACGAATTTCTTCAATGACTTGCGGGTTGGTTTCGGAAAGCAGAGCGTCTTGCAATACAATCCAGGCTTGCTGACTTCCAATCTGACCAATGGCCCACGCTGCATGAGCGCGAGCCAGAGGTTCGCTCTCTTTTTTCAGGCAATCGGCCAGTTCTGGCAGGTTTTTCTCATCGCCTAAATTGCCGAGTGCAACTGCAATATTCCGCAAATAACCGCGCCTTTTTGCCCGTTGGATGGAACTCTGCTTGAATTTTTGCTTGAACTGGGCTGATGATAAACAAATCTCTTGAGTCAGAACTGGGCGGGCGGTGTTGTCTCTGGCTGAGAAAGCCGGATCATGCTGCGGGGAAGCAAAGCGAATATTCCACGGACAAACCTGTTGACAAATATCACAACCAAAAACCCATTGTTTAAGAGCCGGACGTAATTCGATTGGAATCCCGCCTTTGTTTTCAATCGTCAGGTAGGAGATACACCGCCCGGCATCCAGTGTCCGGTTCGGCAGGATGCAGCGGGTTGGACACGCTTGAATGCAACGCTGACAGGTACCGCAAAGGTCCAATGAGAAGGGCGGGTCGGGTTCAATAGCGAGGGTGATGAACAATTCACCCAGCAAAAAATAAGACCCCATGCGCGGATGGATCAAACACGTGTTTTTACCGATCCATCCCAGACCGGCGCGTTGGGCTAAATCCCTTTCCAGAACGGGTCCGCTGTCGGTATAAATTTTCCATTCGAAAGAAAGCCGCTGGTTTTGTTGTAAGGAAACAACAAGTTCACTCAAACGCGAGGGGATGATGTTGTGGTAATCTTCCCCCCATGCATAAGCAGCAATTTTCCCGCTGGGTTGAGCGGCGGCTTGTGTGGCATCTTCGGGACGCGGATAGCGCATAGCAACCACAATAATGCTCTTGACACCGGGCAAAATCAGGCGAGGATCGGCGCGGCGGGCAACGGCATCCGGTCGTGAAAGATATGCCATTTCGCCATGCAGACCCTGTGCTAACCAGTTTTGATAAACCGTAAATGAGGCTGGAGGTGAAGGATCCGTAAATCCAACGAGATCAAAGCCGAGACGGGATGCCTCGGCTTTGATGAACTCTTTGATGTTTTGCGAAACCTGTGCCATCTGGAGGCGGATTACGGGGTAGGCGAAGGTGTTTCCGTTTCAGTCGGGACCGGTGGCGGGGTGTTGGTGGCAGGAGCAGTCGTCGGGGTTGGAGTGGGTACGCTGCCGGAAACCTTAATGTTCAGGGTCAGGGTATAAAAATTTTGTCCTTCGGCATTGGTCAAGACCCAAATGGTGGTGTAATCGCCGGCTTTGGTGGGAGCTTTCATGCTCAACACCAGATCTAAGTTTTCATTGGGCTTGACTTCCTTGGGAAAACGAAAATCCGATGCTCCAAATCGTAATGTGGCATCTCCCAAAAAGAATCGCACTTGATAGGCAGTTGTCCAGGTGGTTGTCCCCACGTTTTTCACCGTCCAGGTCAGGGTAAAGGGCTGCTCCGGGTACATTGCCGTACCGTCAAGGGGGGACTGGCTGACAAAGTCCGCCCGGTCTGCTACCGACGAACGAGTAGCGGTTGGTGGAATGGTGGCGGTAGGTGTTTCGGCGCTGGTGGGAGAAACTGCCTGAGTCGGTTCAGGGGTGTTGGTAGGCGGTAAAGTTACTGTAGGGGTGGCGGTTGGCATGCTGGCGGCAGTCTGAGTCAAACCTGCGGCGACTGTTTCGGCAGCCTGTGTGAAAATCATAGCCGGGTCGGTTGTGGGAGTAGCCTCTGAACGGCTGCAAGCCGAGAGCAGCAAGCTTAACAGCAGCGCTCCCATGGCCGCCTGTTTCAGAAATTTTTTGATGATCATAATTCTTCCTCCAATTCTTAAATCTTTCTCAATGATACTTGCCATTTGGCTGGCAGACAATCCCTCGATTCTGTACTGAGCCACTCAAATTGTCAAGGTTTTAGGGCTCAACGGGTTGCCAAACTGGAGTATCCGAAGAAGAATTGGGAAGACGATTAGAAAAACCGTATCCTTCGCGAAAGGTGAGGTAGGTGATTGCTCCGGGGTTAATTCTGAAACGAGTCTGGTAATCGGTGTCGTTATAAGAAAACTGAAGGCTGTACTCACCAGCCGGCAGGTCGCTCAGCACCAGATTCTCACGGTAGTAATCATCACTGTTGACGCTTTCGGGTGCGTAAGTTCGTACCACCCAACTTCGCTTGAGATCAGATGATGAAACCCCCACATCCAGCAGGCGGATGAGAGATCCGTCGGCTTTCATCCACCTCCCGACCAGAACACCCCACCCCTGTGGAGGTGCCAACCAGAGTTCGGGATTGCGCGAAACATAGTAACTGTTTCGCTCCAGTCTGACTTCAAAATGCAGGTGAGGGCCGGTGGTAAAGCCGGTATTTCCGACGATGCCCAATTGATCGCCGGCTTTCACGGTTTGCCCAACCGAAACATCCACGCGGTCCATGTGAGCGTAGATGGTGTATAACTGACGGCGATCAAATCCAAAATTATGACGGATGGCGACCGCAATCCCATAGGGATCATCCGGGGAATCGGGTCCTTTGTAAAGGCCAATCCCAGCCCAAACGACCGTACCGTCTGCCGCAGCGATCACCGGCGTACCGCGTTTGGCATCAATATCAATGCCGGTGTGGACAATATTTGTACCGGTAAAATAATAACCGTAGCGGTAATCTGCCAGCGGCCAGTTGACTTCATCGGCGGCAATTGGGCGAATGAAGTAGAAATGGTCGTGAGGATTGACCGCCCATGGTACCTCGTAAAGCGGTGGACGCCAAAGAGAAATTGGCGGATCTGCCGGTGTTGGGAAGGTGAATTTAAGTGGCTCTTCGGTTTCTAAAGCCTGCCAGACTGTTTCCGTAATCGGGGGGGAGGGATTGGAATGGGGCAGGGGCGTGGTGATGGCAACCGCTGCCGCTTCAATTTTTGTTGATGGGGCGGCATCCGCAACTGCCCTGCTCTGGCAAGCGCTCAGCAGCAGTGCAAACAACAGCGTAAAAAAGAAAAGATTACCGGGTTTGTTCATGGTTGAACGGCTCCGGGCAGCGGTGTCCATGTTGGCCGGCGGGTGGGCTGACTGGTTGGGGTGGGGCTTGGCAATGGTGTTGCCGTCCGATAAAAACGGATTGTGGGAGAAATGGTAGGTGTAAGGGTGAGGGTTGGGATGGCGGTTGGCGTTTGAATCGCCTCGGGTGGATAAAACTGCGCCATCGCCCCATTCCAGTCTAAACCGTCCGTTTTGACAAACTGATTGAAACGGGCAGCCGGGTAAAATGTGCGCCAGTTTTGTAAGGCCGCTACCGGTTGCCACCCAAAACGGCCTGCCAGTTCGGTGAAATCAATCCAGTATCCATCCGGTATCGGGGTGAAAGCGCCACCCTGTTCGTAGGTGCGCGGGTCGCCGTTGTAACGCGCATCCAGTGACCAGGGATGATCTTTCATGGGTTGCCCCTGGGATCCATCCTGATAGCGGGCGCGGATGAAGATGCGCCAGTAGGTTTGCCCACCGCGTTCTTCGCGGGTAATCGTCATCCAGCCGGCTTGAATGGGTAAGGGATTAATCGCAAACGCTCTGCCGGTCAGCAGCCACTCGTCCACACTGCCGGGGTGGGGGGGCTCGGTAATCGGTAAGTAGGCGTTTTCCAAATTTCCCAATACATCCCAGCCTGATTGGCGGGCGGCTTCACGGCGGAGTGCTGCAAAGGATTCATCTACTGCATCGTGCAGGTAGGGATATGGGACATTGACATCTGTTAGGGATACCAGCCCAAAACGGTTGGGCTGAGATTGGGGTGCGAGTGTAATTTGAACGCTATAAAGCGAGGGTAGAACTGCCGGACTATCCAGCTGGTATGCCATGATCAAGTCGTTGATTTGCCCGCCTTTCCAATCCATGCCGTGAATGGCTGCAGGCATAACCCAAAAAGGCAGCGCCAGTTTTTTAGAGGAAACCTCAAAACCAGCCAGATTATCCTGTAAAAAGTCGGTCTGACGGGTCAGGAGAACCTTTCCATCCGGACTCCAAACTGCATTGTGTCCTGCAAAGGCTGCTACGGCTGGTTTTTGGGGGAACGTGCTATCCCAAACGAAAATTGTATCGGCGGCGTTGTAACGGCCACCCCAGGTTAAAAAGTGACCATCGGGTGACCATGAAGGGGAATGAGCGGGACTGCCGACCCCAAGACTGACATTGGTATACCGTTCGCCAATCTGGTCAAGCCGGGCTGTCCAGATTTCATCCTGTCCGCTGCGGTCAGAAACAAAGGCAATTTCCTGTCCTAACGGGGACCATGCCGGAGAATGGTCAGCGCTGGAGGAGTTGGTGAGTGGGATGGGTGCCTGACTTAGATCAGCGAGAGATTGGATAAAGATATCCAGATTGCCATTGGCGTAGGTCTCATAAGCCAGCCATTGGCCGTCAGGAGACCAGCTTGGCCAACCGTCGTATTCCGGGGTATCGGTAACGCGGGTTAATGCACCGTTCCTCAAGTCAAGGATGTAAATATCCCAGTAGCCGTTCCGACGAGAAGCGTAAGCAATTCGGCTGCCATCCGGGCTGATCTCCGGGTGCAAATCGTCCCAGGGATGGTTGGTCAGACGGGAAAGCGGTAAATGGGTTGGATGGAAGGCAAATAAATGAATGAAAGGCCCATCGCTCATCGCAAAAACCATGACCCCATTGGGGTTTGAGTCATTTTGGGGTGCAATCGATTCACCAAGGGCAACGTTCAGATTGCTCACCTCTGGACGGGCAAGGGGCGATTCGGGTGTTTCAAGCGGAAGGGGAGTGGGTAAGAGCGCTGGCAAGGTGGGGGTAGGAGGAAGCAGCCATTGATCCCGAATGATGGGGATGACATTCCACAGTAGCACCACCAGCAGGGCAAATATGAATGTTAACCAGCCGACAGGCTTTCTTTTTTTACTTACTTTTGGAGAACCAGCCATTCATCTCCCAACGATGAGTTTATCTGCAATTCGGGAAGAAAACCGGCGATGATGAGGAATTGGTCAGGTCAGTGAGGGCATCCGCACGGAAAAATTACCGATTTTCTTCAGTGACATTCGAGTTTGAATTCATTTAAGGTTTATTGTAGCATTCAAAAAATTGAACAGTCAACCAAACTGCCTTTCAATTGGGTTTGGTTATCAATATTGTTAACTGGCCCGATTATTCATCCTCGAAGCGTAAACTGTAGAGATGATAGTAGATCCCCCCTTTTTGCAATAGTTCAGCATGAGTGCCATCCTCAATAATCTCTCCGTTTTCGATGACCAGAATCCGATCCGCGTTGGTGATTGTAGATAGACGATGAGCGATGATCAAAGAGGTGCGCCCTTTCAATAGGCGGTTAAGGCCAGCCTGAATCATACGCTCGGTTTGGGTGTCTACACTGGAAGTGGCTTCATCCAGAATTAAGATGCGTGGATCAGCCAGTAAGGCACGAGCAAACGAGATCAACTGACGCTGTCCGATCGATAAAATAGCGCCGCCTTCTTCTACGGGTGTTTCATAACCGTGTGGTAATTGGCGGATAAACTCATCTGCTCCCACCGCTTTGGCAGCGGTTTCGACCTCTTCATCACTGGCAATCAATCTGCCAAAGCGGATATTTTCACGGACGGTTCCGGAAAACAGAAAGGGGTCTTGAAGGACGATGCCAAATTGTCGGCGTAGACTCTGCTGGGTCACCTGACGAAGATCGTAACCGTCAATTCGGACAATTCCTTCAATTGGATCGTGGAAACGGGCAACCAGCTTGATTAGAGTGGATTTTCCTGCTCCGGTTTTTCCGACCAGCGCAACAGTCTGACCTGCTGGAATTGTCAAATCAATATTGCGCAAAACCGGGGTAGGATCATTTGAATAGTGAAAACTGACATTTTCAAAGCGAATTTCCCCACGAATAGCAGGCATTTCAATGGCATCCGCCGCGTCTTGTACCTCAATGGGGGCATTCAAAAGGTTGAGAATGCGCTCGCCGCTAGCCATGGTGGATTGGAAGGTATCAAAGCGGCGGCTCAGGTCACGGATTGGGTCGAAAAAGCGGTTTATGTACAATACAAAGGCAACCAACGTGCCGGGTGAAATTTGTTCTCCCAAAACGGCGCTGCCTCCCAGCCAGACGACCAGTGCCATGGCTGTAATGCCCAAAAAATCGACACTGGGAAAGAATTGCGCAGCCAGGCGCGCGGCTTTGAGGTTGACATCCAGGTTATTGCGGTTCACCACATCTCGAAAGTAGGTGTAATTTTTATCCTCACGCGAAAATGCCTGTACAACCCGTAAGCCGTTGATATTTTCGGCGAGGACGGAATTGACCCAACTGATGGCCTTGCGTGTTTCTCTGTAATATTCACGGGCACGCTTCCGAAAGAGGCGTGTGCTGAAAATGATGAGCGGGATCACACTGAAGGTTAGCAAAGAAAGGCGCGGGTTCATACTGAACATGGTAATTACAATGCCAACCAGTACAAATAAATCGCGGGCAATGGCGAGCATGGCCCAGGTAATAAATTCTCTTAAAACACTCACATCGTTGATCACCCGCACGATGATACGCCCGACTGAGTAATGTGAGAAAAAACTGAGGGAAAGTTGTTGAAGATGATGAAATAATTTCGACCGGACATCAAAGATGATGGATTGTCCGACGCGGGACATGATAAAAACCCGTCCGTAGATGGCGGACCATTGCAGAGTGGCAATGGTCAGGTAAAGGAGGACGATATTGCGCAATGCCGGAAGAGACTGTCCATCCACGCCTTCGTCCACGGCCAGTTTCACCAGGTAGGGTCCAGCCACAGAGGCTGCTGAGGTGATTGCCATGAGGATCAATGAAACCAGCAAGGGTTTCCAGTAAGGCTTTACAAATGCCATCAATCCACGAATTACCTGTGGGTCGTAGCCTTTGAATTGCACATCCTCATGAATGTTGGATGGAACGGTGACAGCCATGCTATTTTTTACTCCAACGAATTTCCTGATCGAAGATTGACTTTAGAGCGAGCAACTTGTGAAAGGGGGAGGACTTCTTCCAATTCTTCCTGATTTCTCAGCTGAAGTTCATAAATTTGACGGTAAAGGCCATTTAAAGCAAGCAATTGAGAATGAGTGCCCCGTTCAATAATGCGACCCTGGTCCATTACCAGAATCAAATCGGCTTTTTTTACGGTCGAAAGACGTTGAGCAATAATCAGGGTGGTACGGCCTTCCATTAGTACGGATAAAGCCTTTTGAATTAAGTGTTCTGTTTGCACATCTACGCTGGAAGTTGAGTCATCCAGAATCAGGATCCGCGGATTCATCAATAGCGCTCTGCCAATGGCAATCCGTTGACGCTGACCGCCCGAAAGAGTAACTCCCCGCTCGCCAACTACGGTATCATAACCTTCCGGCAGTTCCATGATGAAATCATGTGCCTGGGCTGCTTTGGCTGCAGCGATAATTTCTTCCTCGCTGGCATCCGGACGTCCGTAAGCCAGATTTTCCCGGATCGTGGTGGAGAAGAGGAGGGAAGTCTGCAGAACAATGCCAATTTGACGCCGGAGAGATGAAAGATCCATCCGGCGAACGTCAATACCGTCAATTTTTACAGCACCTTCACTGACATCATAAAATCGGGGGATCAGGTTGACCAGGGTAGTCTTGCCCGAGCCGGTTGCGCCGATGATCGCTACCCGCTGGTTTGGTTCAATCTTCAAGTTAATGTCACTGAGGATAAGCCTTTCATGTTCATTGTAGCGAAAAGAAACTCGCTCAAAGAGAATTTCCCCTCGAAAGGGAGGGCAAACCATAGCGTTGGGCGGGGATTGAATATCCGGCTGGGTTTCAAGTATTTCAAAGGTGCGTTGCAAACCGGCATAAGCTTCACCAGCAGCGTTGACCAGCCATGCCAATTGTTGCGCAGGGTTTGCCAGCAGAAGCATATAACTGTTAAAGGCAACCAGTTCTCCAACGGTGATCTCGCCGCGGATTGCCATTTGACCACCAAACCACAGAATTAAGATTGTGCCAAGGGTGACTAAAAAGATGGTCGAGGGCATGACTTTTGCCCATTCCCTTACGACCGTAATTTGTCGGTCATACAATTTACGGTTGGTCTGGTCAAAGCGTTCGGTTTCAAACTTTTCTTGAGCAAAAGCACGTACTACCTGAACACCGATTACATTTTCCTGCAAAATGGAGGAAAGTTCGCCTAAGGTATTATCCACCGCAAGGAACAATCTTCCTACACGTTTGCCAAAATCTGTGGTCAGCAATATCAGCGGAATCAGCGGCGAGGTGGAAATGGCTGCCAGCAACGGGTGGCGGCTAAAGAGGTAAATTCCAATGCCGAAGAGAAGGATGATAATTCGGGCCAGTTCGACCAGCCCATGACCGGCAAAGTTCTGCAGGGAGCGCACATCTTCAATGACCCGGCTGATAAGTTGACCAGTTGGCATGTGGTCATGGTATTGAAAGGATAAGCGTTGAATGTGGTCATAAAGGCGGTTGCGCAGGTCATAAGCCACATGGTGAGCGATCCATTCGGTCAGGTATTGTTCCCGAAAACTGACCAACGCTTTAATCAGACCCAACACTAGAATTATCCCGGCTGAGACCATCAGAAAGCGATTGTTATTATCCTTTAGACCGATATCAATCACTTGCCGGATGATCGCCGGGAAGGACATTTCAATCAGGGTGAGGAAGAGCAGGAAGACACCGGCAAGCACGATTTGTCGAATATAAGGCTTGACCAGTGTACTTAAGTTTCGAAGATGCCTTTTCATTTCCTGCTGCGAAGCGACCTTTCCTCCATGAAAAAATATAAATGATTTAATGGAGTTATTTCACAAAGAGAAATTCTGTTGGTCCTGGTAAACCAGTCCAATTTCATCATATTCCACACGGGCGTAAAGCGTAAAATAACGTCTTTCCAGTGGAAGCTGGCGCAGATGCATGGTGATAACCAGATCGAAATCAATGTTTTCCACAATATAGGCGCTGGCAATAACCTGATCATCCGCAGCACGGATCTCAAACTCCAGATTGGGAGGTTTTTGAAAGGGGGTGAGTCGGGCATGAACGCGCACCCGCTGGCGGTCTTCCCATGGTTCAATCTGCAGATTCAGGAACCTGACCTGTTCGGGCGGAACAGCTTGAGGATGGGGTTGTAAAGGATTGTATCGCTTCATTCAAATTATTTTTCTGGCTTCCATATAAAACCGTTTCTCAATTGCCTCCCCCATTGAAAAAGTTTTCCGGGGAAGTACACCATCCAGAATCACGGTCTTGAACAATTCGTTTTTATCCATGGCGGGCAGATAAAAACCGCAGTTACCTTCCTGTCGTGAGAGATGATACAAGGCATCTTCACCGTGAACGTAATCAATTTTTTGGGCTCCGCCCCGTTTCAACCAGTCATCCAGAAAGGCTTGCAGGCTCCCAACCGGCAAATTGGAAGTTGGCTTATGGATGGCGGCAGTCGCAAAGCCCTGCGGTGATACGATACCGATCATCTGGTCATTGCTGGACTGGTTTTTAACCATATTTTCCATTGCGTCTGCGTTCGGGCAATCGGCTATCGTTACGCCAGTTTCGCCAAAAAAGTGGGCAAGTGCGCTTACAGGTGATTGCTTGATACCAAATAGCACGCGGTGAATTGGCTCAAAAACTAAGCCGGGGTCATGCAGATTTTCAATTTCGACCAGCGCATAACGCGCAGGATGATGCATTCCCACGCAGGGTTTCAGTTTTTCCCAGCAGGCCTTGGCAGTCGCCAGAGAGTGATTACCATCTCCAACCGCAAAGAGCAAAACACCTTTTTCGTTCCCAACCCCGTACTTGGGGTAGAAAACCTGAGGGGCTGCCAGATGTTCGAGCGATTCAATAATTTGTTTTTCCAGGTTGAGATCGGTGATGAGCGCTCCTTTCAGATGTCCACTGCCTTGCATCAATTCAAAATCATATAGAGGGATCAGCGCATTGGCGTGTTGGCTGATCGGTTCAATAACCGTGCGGTGCGGGTCATCAATCAGCACCAGAATATGAGGAAGCTCGAGCGCTGCTCCTTCGCGGATGCGCATGCGAGGTGGTATCCGCTCCAGGATGGTGCCTTCTGTTGCTCGAATGAGGGATTGAGAACCGGGGGAATAATCGTACTTTTCCAGGTCTAGCGCGAGAATCAAGCCATGGCGGGTTTTGCCCATTACCGTGCGTTCAACATAAATTAAACCGCTGTACACTTCAAAAATGCCGTTGTCCAGGTACCGCCGCATGGTTTTTTGAGCGGTCTGGATGCGTTCCATTTCCTCTGGTTTACCTAAATAAACCTCAGGCAAAATTAAATTTAATGTGGATGGGGCATCGCCAACCTCTCTGGCTACCTGTTCCCAGTATTCGGGTTGAGAGGTGAATTGATCGCAGGCAATGGTTGCCCATTTGCGTAAATCAATCCCTTTTTTGGGAAGTAAAACATCCGCAACCTGCACGCCAATCTCGGAATATATTCGCATTGTTGTAACCTCGGAGGTGATTTACAGGGAAAAGAAAACGGTCTTTTTCATTTTACCAAAGACCGTTCAATAAAAAAGAGGTATGGGAACAGAAAGGAAATCTGTCAATCAATATCAGGAAGATTGACCAATCACATTCCTGCCATGTAGGCGATCCCTACAGTACCGGGACCGGTATGGGTGCCGATGACGGGTGAAACGGTGGCGGCAAAGGCTTCAGCTATTTCGGCAGGTTCAAAACGCTGACAGGCTTTTTCAAGCAGGCGTTCGGCTTCGGCGGGTGCGTTGGCGTGCAGGGCAGCAATACGAACCGGCCGCTGACTGCCAACCCGTTCTACAAAGATATCAATCAGACGATCCACCGCTTTGTTCATGGTGCGGATTTTTTCAACCGCCACTATTTTTCCATTCTCCAAACCAAGGATTGGTTTAAGTCCCAGCGCAGTACCGAGAAAAGCGGCAGCGCCTCCAATGCGTCCCCCACGGTGCAGAAATTCCAGCGTGCTGACGGCAAATAAAACCCCAGTGTGGTTTACGGCTTTTTCGGCAATTGTTTTACACTCCTCCAATGAAGCGCCTTGTTTGGCCGCACGGGCTACCTGCAAGGCTTGAAAACCCAGACCCATGCCCGCTGAAAAAGAATCAATGATAACAACCCGATCGGTGTTAAGGGTCTGTTTGGCCTGTACAGCGGAATCAATGGTGCCCGAAAGGGCCGCCGAGATGTGGATGGAAAGGATATCGTAGCCCTGTTCCAGGAGGGAAGTGTATACTTGTTGAAAGGCGGCCGGCGAGGGTTGTGATGTTGTGGGCATCACTTTGGCATGCTGCAGACGGGTGTAGAATTCCAATGGAGTTATGTCCACTCCATCGCGGAAGGTTTCTCCTCCCCACACAACCTGTAACGGAATCGTGTGTAGAACATAACCATTGGCTAAATGTTCGGGGATATAGGCCGTACTGTCAGTGACGACGGCTACCTTTGACATGTTTTCTCTCCTTCAAGTTCTTTATTATGATTATATTATTCCTTTGCCTATAACCCCATTCTTTGTAAAAAGTTGCGAAAGGCGGCTTGAAAATTTCTTCAGGTCTTAACCTTGACCATTGTTGTTTATCCGACTAGAATTGGGAGGCGTAACGCCCCTTTGGGGTGTTGATTTCTTTTGGATTAAGGTCAGCGTGTTCGAATCGCTTTCACAAAGGCTGGAACAGGTATTTCAACAACTTCGCCGGCGGGGCAAATTATCCGAGCAGGATGTAGATGCCGCCATGCGCGAAGTTCGCTTGGCATTGCTGGAGGCAGATGTTCACTTCAGCGTGGTCAAGGACTTTATCAATCGTGTCCGCGAGCGCGCGGTCGGTGCAGAAGTTTCGAAGGCACTTAACCCCGCCCAACAAGTCATCAAAATTGTCCACGAGGAATTAATCAAAACGCTTGGCGAGCCAGCGCGGCTGAACCTGACCGGTCCGAAGCCACGGGTCATCATGATGGTTGGGCTGCAGGGTTCCGGCAAGACCACCGCAGCAGCAAAACTTGCCTCGTTGTTGCGCTCGCAGGGTGAACGTGTTGAACTGGTCGCCGCTGATCCATACCGCCCGGCAGCCATCAAGCAATTGCAGACGTTGGGCGAGAGAATTGGGGTTCCAGTTTATACTGAAAGCGGAGTCAAACCTCCAGAACTGGTTTCACGGGCATTTGAGAAAGCCCAGAAAAGCGGTTTCAGCGTTTTAATTGTGGACACCGCCGGGCGATCCCAGCTGGATAATGCCTTGATGGATGAACTCAAAGCAATTACCCGGCGCGTGACACCCAATGAAATTTTACTGGTGGTAGATGCGATGATTGGCCAGGAAGCCCTGCATGTCGCTGAAGGCTTCCGGGATACGGTGAGCCTGACCGGTTTGATGCTGACGAAAATGGATGGCGATGCCCGGGGTGGCGCTGCCATATCCATTCGTTCTGTGACTGGTGTGCCTTTGAAGTTCCTTGGCACCGGCGAAGGGATTGATGCTATTGAAGTATATGATCCTGGTCGGCTAGCTTCCCGCATTTTGGGCATGGGAGATGTAATTGGGTTAATTGAACGGGCAGAGGCAGCTTTTGACGAAAAGGAAGCCCAGGAACAGGCGGAACGCATGCTTTCTGGCGCTTTTACTCTGGAGGATTTTGCCAAACAACTGAAACAGATTCGCAAGATGGGTCCACTGGCACAAATATTAGAGATGTTACCCGGTGGCATGGGTCAAATGGCGCGCAGCATCTCCCCGGAAGAGGCTGAGCGTTCGTTGAAAATTACCGAAGCGATCCTCAACTCGATGACCCGCGAGGAACGCCGGCGACCGGAAATTCTTAATGCCAGCCGGAGGAGGAGAATTGCGCGCGGATCCGGTACCCAGGTGCAGGATGTCAACCGGGTTCTCAAACAGTTCCGGGATGCGCAGAAAATGTTTAAGACCTTACAAAAAACAGGAGGACGGGGATTGCCGCGCCTGTTTGGCTGAAAAAGTGCCTCTAGAAGTAAGCGCCCCCTTCAGCGCCCCTCGACTTTTGGAGGTAAACCTAAATTGCCATTCAATATGCTAAAATGATCATGTAAAAATGAGGAGAAAAAATCAACTATGGTTCGAATACGATTGCGCCGTATTGGCTTAAAGGGACAACCCAGTTATCGCATTGTGGCGGCTGATAAAGAAAGCCCTCGCGATGGTCGTTTCCTTGAAATTCTTGGTTTTTACAACCCCCGCACTGAACCTTTCACCTTTCAGGTGAATGAAGAGCGGGTGTACCACTGGCTCAAAAACGGGGCTCAACCCACCGAATCGGTTCAACAATTGTTTGACAGTGTGGGTTTGACCAAGCGGTTTGCGCGGGTCAAAGCCGGGGAGCCTGTTGAGGAAGTATTGAAGGAAGCAGAAGCCTATTACGCTTCCCGCAAGGTAGATGTAAAAACCAATCCGGCCTGATCTTGGGCCGCGCTATCATCCAAAGCCATTGTGCGAAAGGATTGATTGTGAAAGAGCTGATTGAATATATTGCCGCTTCTCTGGTAGATGACCCCACTCAGGTGCGGGTACGTCAGGAGTGGGTGGGCGGAAAAGCCCGGCTGGAGCTGTGGGTCGCCAAAGAAGATATGGGCAGAATCATTGGAAAAAGTGGACGGGTTGCAAACGCAATGCGGGTTTTACTGCGTGTTGCAGCTGCTCGCGAGGGTAAACAGGCAACACTGGATGTGATGGAGCCTCGCTGATGAACCGCCGTCCGCTCAATTCGGACTATAGCAGGGAAACATCAGGCTCGCCTCCCTCGGGCGAGCCTGTCTTTCTGGCTGTCGGTTACCTGCGGCGGGCGCATGGCCTTCAGGGTGAGATGGTCATGGATTTACTGACCGATTTTCCTGAACGATTGGTGCGCGGCAAGGTAGTTTACGCCGGCGAAGAGCATAACCGCCTGACCATTCGATCGCTGCGGTCAAAAGGCAGGCAAGTGTTGATTGCCTTTGAAGAAGTTGATGATCCCGAATCGGCCGCGCCATTGCGTAACCAATACCTGTTTGTGCGGTCTGATGAAATTCCACCACTGCCAGAGGGTGAATACTACCATCATGAGCTGTTAGGCCTGAATGCTTTTACACCCGGGGGCGAGAGACTTGGAACGCTGGTGGAGATCCTCGAAACCGGTGCAAATGATGTATATATCATCCGAGAGGAAAGCACCCAAACTGAATTGCTGGTACCGGCGGTTAATGAATTTGTCCTCGAAATTCGATTAGCGGAGCGTAAAATAATCCTTTCTCCACCAGAGTGGCTGTAGCCTGGAGCGAAATGGATGAACTCCAAAGCCTATTGGGTCGCCTTTAATTATGTTAAAGGAATTGGATCAGTCCGCCTGAGCCGGTTGTTACAGGCTTTTGACGGGGATTTGAAAGCCGCTTGGGAAGCTTCGTATGAAAAATTGATTGCAGTACGGCTGCATCCCCGTCTGGTGGAACAACTTTTAAAAATCCGCTCCCAAATCGATTTGGAGCGTATTTGGGAAAATATTGAACGCAAAGCAATTCAGGTGTTAACATGGGAAGATGAAACGTATCCCACTTTACTGCGTCAAATTGACCAGCCACCTCCTGTACTTTACATCAAGGGTGAATATCTACCGGAAGATGAAGTGGCTGTAGCCGTGGTTGGAACACGGCGGGTTTCGGCTTACGGCAAACAGGTTGCGGAGGAACTGGCGGCATTTCTGGCGCGCAATCGCGTCACAGTGGTCAGTGGGTTGGCGCGCGGCACAGATGCTGTGGCTCACCAATCGGCTTTAAGAGCCGGAGGACGCTCGCTGGCAGTGCTGGGTTGTGGTGTGGATGTGATATATCCCCCTGAGCATGCGAAGCTGGCCGAAGAAATTACTACCAGCGGCGCGCTCATCAGTGATTATCCCCCCGGTACACCTCCGGAGAGCAGCAACTTCCCGCCGCGCAACCGCATCATTTCTGGATTGGCGTTGGCAACCGTCGTGATCGAGGCCGGCGATACCAGCGGAGCGTTAATTACGGCTTCTTTTGCGGCCGATCAAGGGCGGGAGGTTCTGGCAGTACCCGGAAATATCCATTCTCCCAACTCTAAGGGTGTCAACCGCCTGATCCAAAATGGAGCACGCCCTCTCCTGAATCCATCTGATGTGCTGGAAGCCCTCAATATTCAACAGGTGAATACACGGCGGATTGCCAGAAAGGTATTGCCTTCTGATGAAACAGAGGCTAAACTATTGCAAGTTATGGGTGAAGATAACCTGACGGCGGATGAAATCAGCTTTTTAAGTGGTTTGCCAATTGATAAGGTTTCTGCATGCCTGATCATGATGGAATTGAAGGGTCTGGTGAGGAATAATGGTGGAATGAATTACCGGGCCATCCGGGAAGAAATGGAAACCTACCTCAGGAATGATGAATAAATCGTTTTATGCTGTGATCATGGCTGGCGGGGGAGGGACGCGTTTGTGGCCTCTTTCCCGCTCAGCACGCCCAAAACAAATGCTTAAGCTGGGTTCGGATCGAACCCTGTTTCAACTGGCCGTTGATCGCCTGTATGGTTTAATTCCGCCCGAACGAATACTTGTGGTTACCGGTGCAGAAATGGCGTTTGATTTACAAAAGTATTGCCCCGAAATTCCATCTGAAAATTTCCTGATCGAACCGGCTCCCAAAGGTACAGCGGCCGTGGTGGGATTGGCGGCGGCTTTCTTGTATCAAAAAGATCAGCAAGCGGTAATGGCCGTGCTGACCGCCGACCACATCATTCAGGACGTGGCTTATTTTCAGAAAATCTTACAGGTTGCCGATGAAGCTGCACGGCTGGGATATCTGGTAACATTGGGTATTCATCCCTCCCATCCTTCCACCGGATATGGCTATATTCAGCGTGGTCAGGCAGTGGCAGAAATCAATCAACAACGAGTGTATCAGGTGTTGAAGTTTAAAGAAAAACCGGATGCGGAAACGGCCCGGAAAATGGTGGAGAGCGGCGATCACGACTGGAATTCGGGTATGTTTTTCTGGCAGGTTGATCAAATTCGGCGAGAAATTAAAAATCAGTTACCCGAATTATACAAGGTGATGCTGCAAATTGAAAAATCGGGCTTTGACAAAAAAGAGGATTGGCTTCCTCTATGGATGGGTTTGAAACCAGAAACCATTGACTACGGCATCATGGAACATGCCCGGCAAGTGGTCGTGATACCCGCGGCTGGTTTGGGTTGGAACGATGTTGGAAGTTGGGACTCGCTGTTTGAAGTTCTGGAAGGTGATGAGGATGGAAACATCCGCCTGACTTCCCAATGGCTCGCCCTCGATTCTCAAAAAACACTGGTGCTCTGCGAGGACGATCGGCGTTTGATTGCTACAATTGGTGTTGAAAATTTGATCATTGTGGATAGCGGAAATGTGTTACTGGTTTGTCGTAAAGACAAAGCCCAATCGGTTCGCGAGATTGTTCAGATATTAAAACAAAGTGGAAGAGAAAATTACCTGTAATGGGAGGTAAGCATTGGAAGCCTATTGTGTCAAGTGCAAAGAGAAAAGAGAGATTGCTTCACCTCGAGCAGAATTTAATGCTGTGGGTGCCCCGGTCACGCGGGGAATTTGCCCGGTATGCGGCACTCAATTGTATCGAATGGGAAAAACACCCGAACATGAACATTTGCCCGCTCCAGAAAAGAGAGAAAGACCTGCGGATAAATTAATCAGTTCAGCCCATTCGAAAAAACAGAGCAGAAGCAGAAAGGATAATGGCCGTGATGAACGAAGCGGTAAACTGGTGATTGTGGAATCGCCTGCAAAGGCTCGGACAGTCGGTCGTTTTCTGGGAAAAGGCTACACTGTCAAGGCCTCGGTTGGGCATATCCGCGATTTATTGCGTTCGGAACTTTCGGTAGATGTGGAAAACAATTTCCAACCCAAATACCGCGTACCGAACGAGAAGCGGGCGGTGGTCAAGGAACTAAAAGAGTTGGTAAAGAGAGCCGAAGAAATTTATCTGGCAACTGACCCGGATCGGGAAGGAGAAGCGATTGCCTGGCATTTGTTGGAAGCCGCAGAAATTCCCGAAGATATCTCGCGGCGGGTTGTTTTTCATGAAATCACCCAGCCGGCCATTGAGGAGGCATTTTCTCACCCGCGCAAGATCAACATGAATCTGGTCAATGCCCAACAAGGGCGGCGCATTTTGGACCGTCTGGTCGGTTATAATCTTAGCCCACTTTTGTGGGAGAAGGTGCGCAGCCGTCTTTCGGCTGGTCGTGTGCAGTCGGTGGCACTGCGATTGATTGTAGAGCGAGAACGTGAGATTGCTGCCTTTGTGCCGGTAGAATACTGGACGATTGCAGCTGAGTTAAAACCCCAAGGCGGTAAGCAGACCTATGTTGCCAAGCTGGTGAAGGTGAATGAACAAGAACCCCAATTACCCGATCAGGCAACAGTGCAAGGTTTGCTCGAGGATATGGAACCGGCACAATACCAGATTGTGCGAATCAAGCGCGGTGAGCGAAGACGAAAACCGGCTGCGCCTTTCATTACCAGCACCCTGCAGCAAGAGGCTTCTCGGAAATTGGGGTACACGGCACGCCGAACGATGATGATTGCTCAACAATTGTATGAAGGTTTGGATGTCGGCGAAGGCGGTTCAACCGGTTTAATCACATATATGCGTACCGATTCGACCAATGTGTCGGAATTGGCGCAAAGGGAAGCCCGGGAGTATATCCTGAGTACCTATGGGAAGGATTATCTGCCCGAAATGCCGCCCCAATATAAGACTCGCGCAGTAGGCGCACAGGAAGCCCACGAAGCGATTCGCCCAACATCCGTTTTACGTCTGCCAGAAAAAGTCAAACCCTACCTGAGCCCTGAGCAGTACAAACTGTATATGCTCATCTGGCAGCGGTTTATTGCCTCTCAAATGGAAGCGGCGGTAATGGACACCGTTTCGGTTGATGTTGAAGGCAGGGGAAAACTGAATCTTTTTCTTTTGCGGGCTTCAGGTTCAACATTGAAGTTCCCCGGCTTTCTGGCAATCTATGAGGAATCTCGTGACGAAGACCAGAAAAGCGAAGAAGAAGATAATGTTCGCATTCCGCCGGGGCTGGAGGAAGGTCAACCGCAAGAATTACAGCGTCTGCTGCCCGAGCAGCACTTCACGCAACCCCCGCCGCGTTATTCCGAAGCCACGCTGGTTCAAACGCTGGAAGAATATGGGATTGGGCGCCCTTCGACCTATGCTCCAATACTCTCCACAATTGTTGAACGTGGCTATGTGGTGCGCGAAAACAAGAAACTGATCCCCACAGAAACCGGTTTGCTGGTCAACGATTTGCTGGTGCAGCACTTCCCGGATATTGTGGATGTGGGGTTTACGGCGAAAATGGAAAACGATCTCGATCAGGTGGCATCTGGTAACCGGGAATGGGTGGATGTGATTCGTTCGTTTTACGATAATTTTGAGCCGACAGTAAAAAAAGCCCAGGAATTGATGCCGGTGACCAAAACGGTGGAGAAGGTTGGACGAGCCTGTCCGCAGTGCGGGCATGATCTGATTATCCGCTGGGGAAGGTATGGCAAGTTCATCTCATGCAGCAATTTTCCGGAATGTCGGTATACCGAACCGTGGCTGGAGAAAATTGGGGTTTCCTGTCCTGAGTGCGGCGGTGATTTGATTGAACGCAAGACACGCAAGGGCAGGGTGTTTTATGGTTGTTCAAATTACCCGACCTGTCAATTTACCACCTGGAAGCGGCCGGTGCCTACTCCCTGCCCGAATTGCGGTGGTTTGCTGGTGATTGCCAACAAACGCGAATTGCAATGTGTGAAATGCGAGGAAAGTTTTTTGCAGGAGCAGATTGGAGAAACTTCGCCGGAATCGGCATGAGAATTGCAACTCACCCTCACAGAGCATAAATTCATGCCGCAATCGCAGTTGCGCCAAATTAAACCTTGTTCTACAATAAGTTCAGGTATCTGGTAAAGACTGCACGGCAGAGATAATCACAGCCAGTGAGGAGCAAAAAATCATGGACAAGATTCGAGAACAATTACGCAATCCGCTCATCTCAGCAATTGCAGGTTTTGTGATCGGTTTGATCATCGGCCTACCTGTGCTGGGATGGGGGCTTTGGCCGGTTAAGTGGGTCAATGCAGACCCAAGTCAGCTGCGCGATGACTACAAACAGGAATACCTGTGTCTGGTCATTGATTCATATGCCAGAAAAGGGGATACCGCCATTGCCATGCAGCGTTTTGAAGCATTGGGGGAATCGGGCGGTTCTCTGCTGGATGCGCTTAAACCCGGCATGTGCAACCTAAGCGAAGGAGACATCAATTCCTTCCGGGCTTTGGTGATGGGACCAACTGTTCCACTACCGGGTGAAACAGCCGTACCAACCCAACCGCCTGCGGCAGGAGGGGGTTCCCGTGTGGGATTGGTTGTCCTCCTCTGTTTGGTCACGCTGGGCGTTGGAGCGGGGCTTGTGTATCTGCTGGTAATTCGCAAAAGACCAGTGAAAACCGAAAGTCCGGCAGGTATGGCTCAGGATTTGAACCGCCAGGCTGAGCGCACGGATTATGCCGCTGAGGGTCAGGAAGCCCCCATCAGTCAGTACATGACCACCTACATTATGGGGGACGATCTCTATGATGATTCGTTCAGCATCGATTCACCTACAGGCGAATTTTTAGGTGAGTGCGGTGTCGGAATTTCCGAAACCATCGGCGTTGGAGACCCGAAGAAGGTGACCGCCTTTGAGGTGTGGTTGTTTGATAAAAATGACATTCAAACGGTCACCAAAGTGCTGATGTCGCCGCATGCCTTCAATGACCCGGCGATCCGCCAGCGGTTAGAATCCAAAGGTGAGCCGATTGAAGTGGCTAAAGAGAGAAGGGTGCTGCTCGAAACCGCCACTTTACAACTGGAAGCGAGAGTGGTGGATGTCAGCCTTGGGGGCGGAGCTTTACCTGAGAACAGTTACTTTGAGCGATTGACGCTTGAACTGGCTGTCTGGCCCAAGTCATAAATATTTGGATGCCTGTAAAAAACAAAGGGCTGCTGATAAGCAGCCCCTGTTTTTTAAAGTTTCAGCCAGTTATTCAATTTTGAGAATTTTTAAGCGGATTTCTCCATTGGGGGTGTCCACCACAACAACATCACCCACTTTGTGACCCATCAGGGCTTTGCCAATGGGAGATTCGTGAGAAATTTTTCCATTGCTGGGATCAGCCTCTTTTGGGCCAACCAGATGATAGCGTTCCGGCTCAAAGTTTTCTTCCTGAATGGTGACATAATCACCGATTCCGATTTCATTTAAGTTCTTTTCGACGTGATCAATGATAATCACATTTGAAAGCAGTTGTTCCAGTTCGCGAATGCGGCCTTCAAGGAAGCCCTGTTCCTCTTTGGCAGCCGAGTAATCGGCATTTTCCGAAAGATCACCCTGTTCAATTGCTGCGCGGAGGCGCTTGGCAAGTTGCTCGCGGGCGGGGCCTTTGAGATAATCGAGTTCTTGTTGCAGGCGGATTAAACCCTCTTGGGTCAAATATGAAGCTTCAGACATGCGTGCTAACTCCTAAACGTTCATTAACGCCGATAATGATACCATGTTTTTTCCCTAATCGGAAACAAGCGCTTGAAAACCAAAGGAATTATGGCAGGGTTTCGGCATTAAAAAGTTTGCGGTATTCTTCGGTGGCATAACGGTCAGTCATGCCGGCAATGTAGTCACAAACCGTTCGTTGTAGACCAAACTTTTCCACTCTCTGTTGAACATGATGAGGGAGAATGGTCGGTTCCTGACAATAGGCGCTGAAGAGTTCGCTGATCAGACGTTCTGCTTTAACAGCCATCCGTACGACGCGATAATGACGGTAAAGATTTTTATAGAGAAAATCTTTGAGTTGGCGGTTACGGCGGTGGAAAGTTTCGCTAAAAGTGACAACATTATGGTCTAACCTTTGCAAATCCTCAACCGATTGGACACCGCTTTCTTTCAGGTTGCGAGAGGTGTTTTCTACAAGGTCATCCACTTCCTTGCCAATCAAGCGACGAATGATGCGGTGACGGGTGAGGTCATCCAAACCGTCACCTTGCCAGCCAATGGATGATTTCATCACCTGCCAGATTTCGATTTCCTCCAGCATTTCCTGAGTAATCATTCCGGAACGCAAACCGTCATCCAGGTCATGGGCCGTGTAAGCCAGTTCATCGGCTACATTGGCAATTTGGGCTTCAATGTGCCCGCGCAATTCCGGGTTAAAATCGCGCGCATCCGTTTTGTCATACTCGGTTTCGTGTTTGACGATCCCCTCCAGTACTTCCCAGGAGAGGTTGAGGCCGGGGAAGTCCGGATATCGTTGTTCCAATTCAGTGACAATCCGCAAGGACTGTTTATTGTGTTCAAAACCTCCGTAATCTTTCATAAGCCGGGCCAGCGCGATCTCGCCCGAATGTCCAAAGGGGGGATGACCCAGGTCATGAGCCAGGCAGATGCTCTCGGTCAAGTCTTCATTGGCGCCCAATGCCCGCGCCAGCGTCCTGCCAATTTGAGCGACCTCCAGCGTGTGGGTCAGGCGTGTGCGGTAATAATCCCCTTCGTAGTTGATAAAAACCTGCGTCTTATATTCCAGTCTGCGAAAGGCCGTGGTATGCAGGATCCGGTCGCGGTCACGCTGAAATACGGTTCGGTAGGCTGGTTCATCTTCCGGATAAAACCTGCCACGAGAATACTTGCTACGGCTGGCATAAGGGGCTAAAATTTTATCTTCGATATCTTCCAGTTCTTGCCGAGAGATCATGCAAATACTCCTTTCCTAGTCTTTGGTGAGCAGAGTGCCGGTAGGGTTGCCCGATAAAGCATTTTGAAGATTTCCGGGAGACAGGCCTGAAAAAATCATGGCGCGTAAGTTGGGAAGGGATTGAATCATTTCGAGGGTCAGGCGAACTTTCTCAACCATACCCCCGGTGACATCGGGAGCTGCCGAACCCTGTAGAAGGGGTAGGATGCTGGATTTTTCCTGAAGGGTGATTTTGTCGAGGATTCTGGAACAGACCGGAAAATCGGCGAATACACCTTCTTCGATGCCACACAAAAGGATTTCGGTAGGGGGAAGTGATTTTGATAATGCCATGAACACATCCTCGGTGGAAAAAATTGTTCCCCCGATGCGAGAGTCGAAAACCACATCACCATTGACCAGCGGGATGAAGCCTGCCTGTAAAGCCGAAATCAGCGGTTTGGGATTCCATTCGGCGAGGTGCTGATTTTTTGCCAGAATGACTGCCGAAGGCGGAAAGGCGATTATGGGCAATCCCTTCTGGCTGAATATTTCAAAGACGATTTGATTCAAAGCCCTTGCCTGCCGATAGACCTCCAAAAAGCCCAGCCAGTCTTCGGGCGTAAAAACACCGTGGCGAGTGCGGTATTGCCTGGCTGGTATGTGACCAAAGGAGCCGGATCCATGACCAATAATCAACTGGGTGTTATTTAGATTGCGCGTAGCCATTACTATTTCTTCGGCTAAACGTTCAATAATGTCCAAACGGGCAGTTGCGGGACGATGTTTGTCTGTGATCAGGGATCCGCCCAGTTTCAGGAAAATTCTCCTCATGATTGGTCATCCTCTTTCAGGGGGCGGAGTGTCGTCAGCCAGGTGTGCAATGCCCCTTCATTCAATAAACGTTGGGCAATTTGCCCGGCCTGTTCAGGTGGCACCAAGGCAATGATATTACCACCACCGCCTCCCCCGGTTAATTTTGCGCCGTAAGCGCCGCTTTGTAAAGAGGCCTTTACCAGTGTGTCCAGGGCCGGTGAAGAAACACCCATGAATTGCAATAGTTGATGATTTTCTTCCATCAAGGGTGCCAGGTCTAACCAATTGCCTTCCTCAAGAATCTTCCGGGCTGACTGCACAATCCTACCAATTCGGTGAAAGATTTGCTCATAATATTGAGGTTGTTGCTGCCAGCGCTGACGGACACCGGCAACCATTGCTGCTGTTGAGGGGGCTTCACCGGCATTGGCAATTACCAGAGTAATGGAGTCTTTCAAATGAATCAATTCTGGCTGCTGGTTTCGCACGTAGTAAATTGGCATCTGATACGTGATTACGGTATTGTCAATACCACTTGGAGTGCCGTGAAAGGCTTTTTCCACTTCGTAGGCAATTTTATTTACCTGCTCGTTTTCCAGGGGTAAGCCAACAAATTGACTGATGGCGCGGATCATGGCAATGCTTACCGCCGCGCTTGACCCCATACCTGCTCCTGCCGGTAGGGTGGAATTTATGCTGATTTTCATGGCCGGTAAGCGGGAAATTTGCAAGGCTTGTTCCAGCAATTGAAACAGCATGTTGAGGGGATGTTGTTCAGGAAGTTCAGTGCGAGTGGCATGAAAGTTGATTGCAGGAGATTCAATGCGGATATTGCCAGATGGCTGTAATGGATCAGCCTGGACAATAACTTTTACTTTGACACCGGTCACCGGGGCGGCAATGGCCGGTTGACCATACACCACTGCGTGCTCGCCGAACAAAATGACTTTTCCCGGTGCGGAGGCGGTAACAGCTGGCATAATTGATCAATTCAAGTAGAACACAAACAACACAGAGAGACCCCACAAGAGGATGGTTGCCTGTAAAGGTCTATCGGTCAGGACAATATCCTCCGGCGCGCCACCTGCCTGTTCAACTTGAATTAAGTAAAGGTAACGAAAGATACCGTAAATGACAAACGGAATGGTGAGCATCATACTGTGGTTATCAGGAAGATTGGGTGCTGAGAAGGTGTATAAACTGTAGGCTACAATCGTTGTACCCGAAACGATGGTGATCAATTGGTCAAGTAAAGCCAGGTTGTAACCATCCAAAACTCGACGATGGTTATTTGCATCATTTTGGAGCAGGGTTAACTCGGCGCGACGTTTTCCAAAACCGATGTAAAGAGCTAATAATGTGGTCACCACATATAACCAGGGTGAAAAGCGCTCAACCTCAATGAGCGAGACCCCTGCCGCCACTCGTAAAACAAAACCTGCTGCGATAATTAACACATCAATCAAAGGGATGTGTTTAAGACGGGTGGAATAAGCCAGGTTGACCAGAAAATAAATTAAGGCGATCCAACCGAATAATGGTGAAAGCAGGAACGATACCGGGATCGTAATAAGGATAATACCAACCGCTGCGGCCGCAGCAACCGGCACAGGTAGTTTTCCCGAAGCAATTGGCCGGTTTCGTTTCTGGGGATGATTACGGTCTGCTTCGGCATCCAAAATATCGTTGATGAGATAAACACTGCTGGAAAGCAGGCAAAATAAAACCATTCCTGCCAGCGATTTGCTGATTGCTTCAGGATTGAGTAATTTCTTATCGAAAACAACCGCAGCCAAGACGAAGATATTTTTGCTCCACTGGCGCGGTCGCATGCTTTTGATTAAGGCAGAAAGCATACTCCAATCATATCATATTGATTCAAATGTACCCGCAAATTTTAAGAACTGATTTGGGTAATAAAATCGCAGGTGGGATGAAAGCAAGTTAGAATATATCCGTATGAAAAAAAGATTGGATGTATGGTTGGTGGAAAAAGGGTTGGCAGAAAGCCGCAGTCAGGCTCAACGTCTGATTATGGCTGGTCAGGTGCGGGTGGGTCAAACCATTGCGCAGAAGCCCGGGCAAATGGTTGACCCCCGTTTGGAGGTTGAGGTCATTCAACCAGCCCGATTTGTATCCAGAGGGGGAGAAAAGCTGGAAGCGGCTTTGGTTGAATTTGGACTGACCGACTTGACGGGCAGAGTGTGTGTAGATGTGGGAGCTTCCACCGGTGGGTTTACAGATTGTCTGTTACAGCACGGAGCAGCGCGGGTCTTTGCGGTGGATGTAGGATATGGCGTGTTGCACTGGA
>Ga0067045_1002640_pt1 | contig 70789 bp, 61 predicted proteins | sample TerdegcTABiofilm_FD_59184 | JGI IMG/M metagenome (GOLD analysis project Ga0067045, IMG submission 59184) | Combined Assembly of (Gp0054472, Gp0054536) Wastewater bioreactor microbial communities from Singapore -Terephthalate degrading...
CATGTCGCCCGGCAAGGCGCGGAACAGGTCGAGCTGTTCGCGTTCTTGCAACGGCCGCTGCCGCATGGGCAGCGCAGTGCTGGACATGGCGATGGCCTGCCGCGCGCCGCCGATCAGCGCGCACGACTGTCGGCCGAGTGGTGCTCGGCGTATTCGGGATCGGAGGTCGTCTCGAAGCTGCGGTCGGCCGCCCAGGCATCGAGGTCGGCCACGGCGTACATGACGCGCCGGCCGAACTTGCGAAACTTGGGGCCGCCGCCGATCACGCGCTGCTTCTCCAGCGTGCGCGGCGACAGGCGCAGGTAGTCGGCGGCTTCGTCGTTGGTGAGATAGCGCTGCGGCTGCGCAGCGGGAGTCGAGACAGTAGCGGCAGGCCGCAAGGGAGCAGGACGCATGGTGAACACCTCCATAGCTTTCAAAGCTCCGGCCACACAGCGCAACCGGATGGAGGCAGTCTCAGAAAACGCGGCCCGCGTGCTCAGGGTCGTTTTGCGTCGCCTTCAAAACGACCCTTCTCAAGCGGTGAAAGCTGTGCTAAGCGGCGATAGCCGCCGCGCATCAACGCATCGCCGCGCCGCACCAGGCGGCGCACCTTGGAGCGCAGGCCGCCGTCGCTGTACCAATCGGCCACGGCGTCGGCACCGAACAGCCCTTCGCCGACCTCGCGCAAGGATGCGCCCGCCAGGGTCGCGTCGAGCGCCTGCAAGGTATGCAGCTCCAGCAGTGCAGCGGGTGGTGGCCTGGGCATGGCATGGGCCAGGGCGGCATCCAGCACGGGCACATGACCACAGGCAGGCGCGGCAGCGCCGCCGCGATGGGCATGTGCGACCGCCATGCCGTCTTCAAGGCTTGGAGCGAGCGCGAAGCGCGCGCAATGGCCGGGGCTGCGCGCGATCAGCGTCAGTCCCTTGCCGTCGTGCAGCAGTTGCTTGTGTCCGGGTATGCGCCAGAACGCGAAGACGGCCGCATCCGGCGGTGGATCGGCATCGGGATGGAGCTGCACCACGGCCGTATGGCCGGGCAGCCAGGCCGGATGCGCGTCGCGCGCATCCAGCGCCGGGTCTTCCAGCAGGCGCAAGCCCCAGCGATGCGCCGCCTGCTGTGCGGCCTGTGGCCGGCGATGGTGGCGCAGCCAGTCAAGCCGGTAGTCGGGATGCCTGCGCAGGTACTCCCAGGCCAGCGCCAGCGCATCCAGCCACAGGATGTAGAGGTAGGCGGCAGTGGGATACCAGTGCGCAACATGATGAGGCTGGATCATGGCGAAAGCTCCTGTCGAACCGCAGGAACGCCGCCACGGGCAGATCAAAACGGAGCTACCGCATCCAGATCAAAACCATCATTTGCATCAATTCAAAGCTGTAACATGCGGTGTCAAGACCGATTGGCTCCGGTGTATTGCGAATCCCGTCCGAATGCGACGGCCGCCTGACCTCAAAACGTCGCGCGGCATAAAACACCGTGCCCGAACCCGCATCAGAGATCGTGACTGATTCGGTCATGCCAGCACGGTTTTGGTGCAAGAGTGCGAATTCAGACCGGACAGGTCTGGAGTAAGACGGAAATAGTCTCAATACGCCTCGCTTGTCCGCAGGGCGAATCGCTCAATCGAGGACGGAACCGTTCTCCTGGGCCAGCCGCAGATATTCCGACAGCGGGCGTGCCGCCTGGAAATACCGATCACGCATCACGGGCTGCTTGCGCGGCCCGACGATGGACTCCAGATCGGACAGCTTCACGGTGCCCAGCTCAGGCATACCGATCCCCAGGTCGATCAGGCCGAAGGCCGTATCGGCATCAACGGGATCGAGCGCGGTCAGCAGCCAGATGGCGTGCGCGTCGGGGGTGAACAGCCGCACGACGGGTAACGGGTCGATGGCCTCGCCACCGGCACGGGCCCGGCCGTGGGCCAGCAACTGCCTGCGCTCGTCCTCGGTGATGAGTCGGTTCATGGGCGGCCCCTTCTTGGAACAAATCCGCCGAAACGTGAAAGCGTAAAGCCATCTCGGCGGATTTGGAGATATGCACGGATGCGGCTTTGCGCTTTTGTGGGAAGCCGCAAAAGCGGATTTCCGTAAAAACGTAGAACCACAAAAAAGGATCGAATCGTATGAATGAGTTAAAGATAACGTGGTTTTAATTGTGCTGCGAATTGACGCTTCTGTCTATGCAGAAGCGCACCGTCCAGCGCGGCCGACCGGCCGGCTCCACCACCCATGACGCCGAGTTGGCTCACGCCTTCGGCGCAGCGGTGCGTGCGCTGCGGATGGAGCGCGGCATCGCGCAGGAATCGCTGGCGCACCAGGCCGGGATCGAGCGTTCCCACATGGGCAAGATCGAGCGCGGCGAGCACATGCCCACGCTGGCGATCATCTTCAAGATCGCCGGCGCGCTCGAATGCAGCACGGCGGTGCTGATGAGCGAGGCTGAAAGCCAGCTCGCAGCAGCGGCCCAGCCGTAGGCGACGGCCCAGCCGATCCGGCGCCGCCGGTTCGGGGAGTTCAGGGGCGCCAAGCCACGCGCGGCGGGGATAGCCCGCAGGGCTTTCCCTGGAGGCAAGCGAAGCGCGCCGCGTCGCAGTCGCAGAGGGAGGTCAGTACCCAGCCACCCCAAATAGCTGGTGTGCCATTTTATGAGGGCCTACTACGTTGATTCCTATCCCCCTATCTCTATCGCTGTGATGCAAAAGTAGATCGACCGCCTCGTCAAGAACCTGTGTATCACCTTCTTCTTGCAAATGTGCTTGGTACCAGCGCATTGATAGACCCGCCACTATATCGGAGAGTTGAATTCCTGTGCTTTCTGGTGATGCCTTAAAAAACAAATCAGCCATTTGCTGAAAGTTATAGTCTGAATAAGGCAATTTGAATTGTGCGGGGTCTACCTTAGCGTTCTCAGCCTGGAATTTGGCTTCGGCGATGATTTCATCGAAGTGGGCTTGCTCATCATGGAAAATTCGACATCCCTCCAAACTCCCAGACAAGTAAAGATTCATTCTGGCATAAATGTTGGTGAAAGATGAGAAATTCGGAAGCAGCCAAATCTCTTGGTCGCGCTTGCCGATGTCCGGGAGAGGCAAGAACCGTCTATGGGCTTTGTCTCCCTCTTTCTCAATCATGATGCGGAAGTCATCTTTGCTTTCTTCCACCTGCGAGGCGATGCCCTGCGCAACTTCATGGGAATGTTGGCTTACACAATCTTTGAGAAGATCGAAGTAGGTGCCAATCTTTTCATTTGATGGATTGTTCATGCATTGAACGAACTCATAAACCACATCGCTGGGAACTCGGTAATAAATGTAATCGGCAAAGATGTTTTTCATCCAAACGGTATCTTGTGATTCTGGAGTATTGAAATACGGAGGCCAGATGAAGCCGTTGGTAATGCTTACAGCCAGTTGGTACTTTTTGTCTACAATCTCAATGAAGAATGGGAAGTCGCTCTTCACCAAGAGATTGATGGCATCAAGAGCGAAGTCAGGCTTGCGCCTCAGAATTTTGCTGAGTTTAAGTTCGTTGGCCTGAATTTTGTGCTTCTGCCTTAAGGCGGCAAGCTCTGCTACAAGGCTGCTCTCATTAGAAATTCCCACTGCTGCCAAACTGAAAACAGCTTGCCCACCGAAATCAAGCGCTGCGCTAGTTCGCGCAAGATCCCCGGTATTGCCACTCTCGTCTATGTAGAAATCCATATCTCCCCCATCACAACGGAAAATTACAAATGAATGCCAATAGACTTGCGCAGCTTACGTGCTGCGAGAAGTCTAATGGAGACGTAGAAAGAGCCAAACCTCCGAGGGAAGCCAAAGGAGGTAAATAAGTTCCACATGATGCCTGAGGGGGCCGATTTCTTTGGCCTGCCCAATCGCTTCTGGTCAACGCCACCGGTTCGGGGCATTCAGGGGCGTCGAGCTACGCCCGGCGGGGATAGCGTTCCGGGCTTTCCCCCAGAGGGCAAGCGAAGCGCGCAGTGCTGCAGGCGCGAAGGCGTGAGGGATTGGAGCCGGATGGCCGTGACGGCGAAGTCGGCACGGGGCGCAGCCCGCAAAGCCCGGCGGTGCGACGCACCGACACGCCCGGCCGTTCTTGCAGCCTCAGTCCCAACGCATACGGAAGCGACTCGATACGGCGCAGCCCAGGCGATGGTGCTGCCTCCATACAGTGCCGCGAAAGCAGCACTGCGCCCCGCCGCGTGGGCGGGGCGCGGCGGCGGTCACGCCGCCTGGAGCTTGCTGCGCGACCAGATCAGGTCGTGCGTGCCGTTTTCGCCTTCGATCAGGCGGGCATAGACCGTGGCCGGGAACGAAGGATCGTCGAGGGTCACGGAGATGTATTCCCGCCCGGCCTCGCTGATCTTCTTCCACGCCGCGCCGATGTCGTGGCCGGCCGCCTGCAGGCGGAAGTCCGGGGCCTTCTCGTTGTCCCCCTTATCGTTGGGCATCAGCTTGACCTTGACGTTGAGCGTCAGGGTGCGAAGCGTGCCGGTGAAGCCGTCTTTGTCTGCGGTGAAGGTGCCGATGTTGGCCATGATGATTTCTCCTATCGGTGGAACAAGGTTCGCGCCCATCGCGTCCTTGTTGTGATCCGGCCGGCGGGGGACGGGCTGGCTGCACCGCTGGCGGCCGCAACGTAGTGGAGGGCCGGGAGGCGAAAAGAATTTGTCCCGCGAGGAATGCGCCGAACGCAGTGACAAAGCAGGGGAAATTGTTTTCGCCGGACGGTTGCAGCCATGAAGCCCGAGGCGCAGCCGTGCCACCGCCAGGATTCACAACAACACAAGGACGCCTTGGGCCGAACCACCCCCCATCCGAAAGGAGACAGGGCCGACTCGGTATCCCCGCCCGAAGGCTGCACCGGCTCGCCCCTGACGCGGGCCAGGTCAACCACCCGACGACAGGCGAGAACGCACCCGCCGCACCGTGCGGCGCCGGTCTATAGGCGTGCTGTGGAAGCGCCATAGCGATGCCGGGCGGGTTGTCTGTGAACCGTCCTTCGTGACGTGATGGGCAGGAACCGCCAGCGTTGAGGACGGCACGTATCCGCACAACCTGCCGCAGCAAGCTCCAGCGCGTTCGCCAGCGGCCCGGCCATCCGGCGCAGCCGGTTCGGCGGCATCGAGGGGCGCCAAGCTGCGCGCGGCGGGGATAGCCCGCAGGGCTTCCCCTGGAGGCAAGCGCAGCGCCACAGGCGCGGAGGCGTAAGGGATTGGAGCCGAATGGCCGTGACGGCAAAGGCGGCACGGGGCGCAGTCTGAAAGCACGGCGGCGCTTTGCGCCGTCACGCTCAAAAGTCTAAATGCACAACGAGGAGTTCATTCGGGGAAATGGCAGGTAATATTTACCCCCATTTTTGAATGGATTTCATTTGCCGATAACTACAGATTCGCCAATGAAATGGGATAACCCTGGGCCGCCATTTCCTTTGCCAGAAGCGGCCCTGCATCTTTTTGCAGATTGTCCTTGAACGGGATATAGAGCAACCCTTGGATGTCGGATGGGCGCTCCATATTGTCTTGTTGCTTCATGAGAATGGCAACGTTCTTGCGGCCGAGCAGCGTGAGCATCATGCCCAATTCCATCACAACGTTTTGGCGCGCACGGAACGCCTTTTCGTCTTCGTGACCAGCACGGTAGCCCTCGTCATCAGGCGTGGCCAGCACCACAGCAAAATTTACCTCTGCCGTGTACTTTTCCAATTTCTCGATGATGGTCTGCCCTTCCGAAGGAAGTTGATCCAAGATCAACGGCTCAAGCCTCCAGCGGCGCAGCATCGCTTCAAGCTCGGTTCGAGCAGCATTATCGTGTCCATAAACCACGAACACCTTGCTGAGCATTGGCTTAGCAGCGGCACCATTCTGTGGAGCTGCTGCCGCAGCCTGCGCAGGTTGTACGCCAAGGCAAGCCTTTACTGCCTCTTGGTTTTTGCCCTGAACATTGAAATTACCGGTGTGGTAGCTATTGACGATTGCACCATTTTGCAAACGAAGCTGTGTGCCAGTGCCGTTCGCAAGTGCTGTCTCATTCGCAATCTGAAGATTACCGGCCTGTAGGCAAGCTTTAATTTCGTCGAGAGTCATCGCCATTCCTTCTAAGCTCCCCAAATCGCTTTTTTCGCAGCTTCGCTGAGTACATCAACAACAATGTCGCGCACACCAGATGCAACCGAAGTGCCAACCTTCGTCATCACCTTCTTGAATCGAAGGGATGCAACTTGAGTTTTGGGACTGTCTTTGGTCAATTCCGTCAAATCAGTACGGAACTGCTGGACTTCTTCTGGCGACAGCTCTGCGCCTGCTTCCACTAGCTCAACAGCGCCAGCAATCTTGCGTTCAGTCCAAGGGAATCGGCCACCGCAGTTGTAGCAGAACGAGGGGGGCTCGTAATCACCCCCAAAGCCAAAAACGCCTTCAACGTAGTAATCGCCGCGAATGGATGCGCTGCACGAAGGACACTGCAGGATGGTCGCTTCGCCGCACTTAGAGCAGAACGCCTCTCGAAGCTCGGGATTCTGATCAGCGGCTGTTGTTGCGACATGCCCATTAGGGCAAACTTGTGCGACCCGATATGTCCCCATTGCGCTCCCTTGTTGATTTATGCCGATAGATACGACGTTGGTCAATTCAAGGCATTTTAAAGCAGCAGCGTGAAAATTGAAGGCGTGGACGTCACCGGGCGCGGCCACTGCCGCGCCCGGATTTTGCGTCCACCGCGCCCAGGACGGAACGGCCTGGGCGCGGTGCTGATCGCGGTTATTCCTTCGTCTCGATGATCCACCACACGGCACGCGGCAAGGCGCGGCCTGTGATGGGGTGAATGTCGGTGAGGTCGGCGCGGGCCGCCCAGCCCAGGGGCGGGCGATAGCCGCGCACGTCGCCATCGCCGTGCCAGCGGCGGGCGCGCACCGTGCCGGGGGCGTAGATTGCAGCCATGCGCGGGCGGCGGGTGGTGGTGCGGGTCATAGGCGGTTCTCCTTCCAGCGAAGCGCCCCAGTCAAGGCCGGGGCGCTTGCCTTCGGCGCGGGTCAAGCGGCCAGCGCCTCGGCGGGTTCATCCGCCATTGCTTCGGCATCCGCCGGTGCGTCCCGCTGCGGGCCTTCCTCCTGCGCGGCATCTTGTGGGCCTGCGATCTTGAAGATCGCAGGCATCCACCCCGTGCCATCCGCCAGCCGTTCGGCTTCGCTGGCAATGTCGGCCTTCTTCAATTTCGCCAGCCGGGAAACCTGCTCGGGCGCGTACTCGCCCACGGCTTGCAGAATCGCGGCCTTCGGCACATGCCGGAAATAACCGTCATTGGTGGGCTGCCACCATGCGGCCATGTCCAACCCCACGGCCTGCGCGAGTTCTGCGCCCGGTTGCTGCGGCGTGGCGCGGGGCGTCACCACATCCACCGTGGAAGCCACGCACACGGCCAGCAGTCGCACCAGTTCGTCTTGCGGCTTCGCCAGCAGCGCGGCGAACAGTTCGGCGCTGTCCTGCGGCAAGGCTTCGTCCGCCACCTGTTGCAGTTCGCGCAGCGCCACGACGGCGGGCGATTCCGGCCAGTCCGGGGCCATGCCTTCCAGCCGGTCTTGCACTTTCAGGCTCACGCCCAGGGGGAAGTCGTGGCCGTAGTAACGTTCCTGCAAGACGGTCTGCACCATGCCATGCACCACAGCAGCCAGTGCGGCTTGCGGATGCCGGGCGACTTCGATTTGCAGCGCGGCGGTGCGGTGGGCGCTCAAGCGTTGCGCCAACCGGTCGGACATGGCGGCGGTCTTGGGTGCGTCGTCGGCTTCCTCGTCTTCGTCGCTCCCGGCTTCGCCTTCGCTGTCGAAACCTTGGCGCAGCCGTTCCAACGTCCGTAGCGCCTTCGCCTCGGCCTCGCGCATCAGGCCGCGATGAATCACGGCCTCGCCGTTGCGGTCGATGGTGATGATGGCACCGGCTGCGGCCTTCACGTTCGGGCCGTAGCCTTGCAAGCCATCTTCCAGCGCCTGCAACTGCTCGCCCAGGGCTTCGCCTTCCTCCTGCAAGGCGTCGGCCTTATCCTCGTCGTCGGCATCCATCGCCGCATCCACGGCTTCGCCGATGGCTTGCATCTTCTCTTGCAGCTTTTCGATGCGCTGCGCTTCGCGCTTGTTCGGCTCGCGCCGTTCCCTCGGCGCACGCTGGAAGGCGTGCAGGTCGGCATGGGTGACGCCCGGCGTGGCATCCACCCAAGCCCAGCCCTCGGCGCGAACCGTGGCGGCGATGCCCGCCAGCCGGTCTTGCGCCAGCCGTTCCAGCAGCGCGGCGTCGGTCAGATACACGCCCGCGTCCCCCTCCGCGAACAGGTCACGGCGCACGCCGCCGCCTGCGGCCTCGTAGGTGTCCAGCCCGACGAAACGCACCAGTGGATGCCGGTAGGCGTCGATTTCGCGCTCGGTGAGACGGTCGCGCAGCGCGGACGGCTGGCGCTGCCATGTCGGTGCATCGTAGAAGGCGTTTTCCTGCGCGGCGTGGTCGTCAGTGATGGACAAGGCCATCAACTGATCGAGCGTGACGGCATCGGCGCGATAGTCGCCCATCAGGCGCGGCGAGACGTTCGCCAGCTTCAAGCGGCGCTGCACCACCAGCGGCGTGACGGAGAAATCCGCCGCAATGTCCTCAATTGGTCGGCCTTCTGCCACCAGCGCCGCGAAAGCCTCGAACTGGTCTGCGGGGTGCATCGCCTCGCGCTGCACGTTCTCGGTGAGGCTGGCGGTGCGGGCCGTGCCATCGGCCACTTGCAGGCAAGGCACCTCCCATTCCTTGCTGATGCGGTGCTTTTTCGCCAGCAGCTTCAACGCTGCGAGGCGACGGCCACCGGCCACGACTTCGTAATGCTCGCTACCTTCTCCATGTCGGGCGGATGCAATCACGATCAGGTTTTGCAGCAGACCCACGCGCTGGATGCTTGCGGCCAGTTCGGGGATGGACATGCGCGGGGTCTTGCGCACGTTGCGGCCCGTAGGGCGCGACACCAGCCGCGACAGCGGAACCAGAATCAGGTTCTTGGTCGGGTCGGCGGCTTCCAGCGCGGGGGCTTGGATGGCGCGGGCTTCGGTAGTGGTAACGGCGTTCATGGTGTATCTCCAATCGAATGAAACAAGGAATGGAGGGGAAACCGCCCCTCCTACGGGGGACGGGTCAGGCTTTCAACTGGCGCAGGCCATCGGCCAGCATCCACAAAGCGCGATTGAGGCGCACATCGGAATCAATGCCCTGTATCGGGCGGGTCTGCTGGCGGCGTCCGTTGGCGCTGCGGCCATGCAATCCGCCTTTGGTCAGGTTTTCTTGGGTGCGGTTGAACACGCTCCACAGATCGGGGCGGCGATCTTCAAACCGGCGCGGCATCAGAATCTGGCTTTCGGTGATGGGCGCAGGCTTGTTCGGGTCGTCGTACTTGAGCGTCAACGCGGCGCGGGCGAACACTTCGGCCTCGCCGTCGTCAAGCGTGATGGCGCGCATGGCATCGCGGGAATCGCGCACACGGTCGAAACCGCGCAGCACCTCGAAAGCGCCTTCGATGACTTGGCCCGCCACGTCGCCTTTGTGGGGGACGCGCACGTCCGCCACGGTGTCGCCGCACACAAGGCCATTGCTGCAAACAAATCGGAACTGGCCTGCCAGCATCTGGTAGCTGCTCGTGCCGTCGTGCGAGTTCAGCAGGATGATTTCATTGGCCTCCGTGCCGTTGATCTGGCTGGTATGGCGCAGGCGCAGCATGTGTTTCGTGTGCTCGCGCTTGCCTTCATCGCGCACGCGGGTTTGCGTCACCATGAAAGGCTGAAACCCTTCCTTGCGAAGCTCGGTCAGAACCGCCGCCGTGGGGATATAGGCGTATCGCTGCGAACGGCTCTCGTGCGGGGCATCCGCGAAGATGGACGGCGCTACCCGGTGAATCTGGTCATCGGACAGCGGGGTGTCGCTGCGCAGTGCGGGGGAATGGGAAGCGAAACGGTTTGCAAGCATGTCGTTCTCCTGACTTGGCTGTTGAAGAAAGCGCACACCGGATTCCTAGATTCAGAGCCCAGCCTTTCGGCTGTTCGGTGCGGTCGGCACGAGGAACCCGGTTGGCCCTGTTGCCACCGTCTTTCCTGAGTTCATCGCCCGCGACGGTCAGGAGCGCGCGGACGGGGGCCGTCAAGGAGACAAGCGCAGGGTTGGTGCGGCCCGCAGGCGAAGCCGAGGACACGGCCCTGCGCGCCTTGACGGCACACGGCCGCGGGCTACAGTCGCGGACAAGGTGATGAAGTCAGGGAAGACGGCTGGACATGGCAACGGCCATCCCTGTGTGCCGACCGCACGCAAGCGAAGCGCGCAGGCCCGGATCTGGAATCCGGGCCGGAGGCGTCAGCCGAGCGGAGCGAGGGAACGATGGAAGCCCGTCAGGGGCGAGACGCCGCAGGCGGCTCGATGCGCCACGCGCACGACAGCGCGACCGGCCATGTTTCTTGGCCGGGGACGCACAGCCTTCAATGCTTGATGCACAAGCTCATGCGCCCGTCATCGGGAAACAGGTTCGACAGCGACTGCCGTGGTCTGGCCGATCCGGCGCAGCCGGTTCGGCGGTCTTTGAGGGGCGCCAAGCATCGCGCGGCGGGGATAGCCCGCAGGGCTTTCCCCTGGAGGCAAGCGAAGCGCGCAGCGCACCAGGCGCGAAGGTATCGGCAACGAGCGCAGCAGAAAAAAGGTGCGCCGCCCCCGCAGGGACGACGCACCGAAGGCAGCGCGGCGCGATCAGTTCGCCGCCGGCGCCGCCATCGACTGCAACTGGTCGATCACGCCAGGCTCAACGAACACGCAAGCCTGCTCGTCCGCGATCGGCACGTTGAACACCTGCGCGAACACCGTGCGTCGCAGATGGGCCAGGCGGCCCGTGCGATATGCCTGCTCGGGCTTCATGCGCCCGCCGGCCTGCGAGCCGCTGCGCTGCGGATCGCATTCGACCAGCGCGACAAAGCCGTCGTCGGACAGTTTCTGATGCTCGGGGCAAAGCCCCCAGCCGGTTGCCGTATGGCGCTCCATGCTCGCGCGCAGGCGCTTGTCCAACAGGACGGCGCTGGTATCGAACGCCGTGCCGCAAACGAGGCAAACATGCTGTTCGAGGGAAATGTGTGATTTGTCGTTCATGACGATCTCCGGTTGCACGGGCGGAATTGCCCGGAACCGTCGCCAGCACGGCGTAGCGCAGCAGTCAGGGGTCGGAGACGGCCACGGGCCGCAAGCGTGCTGGCACGCGCCGCCCTTGACGGCGAGAACGCCGTGATACGGTGAAGGGACACAGCAAGACCGCCCCCTCACACCACCCCACGCATGCGGGGTTTCCGGTAAGCGGAGCGCGCAGGCCCGGGAGGGCCGGAGGCGTCAGGGGTCAAAGCCGAATGGCCGCGATTCGGCACGAAGCGCAGCCCGCCAGCCCGCCAGCCCGCCGACGGAACGCCGTGACGCCCGACAGGGGGCTCGGCATGGGCTGTAGGCTGCCGTCGCTCTTTCACTGCACAGTAAAAATTGCCATTCGGCTGAATTTTCGGTAGAGTTCGCATATTTACTGAACAGTGAACAAGGCTCCACGCCGCATGTTTGAGTCCACCCTGACTGAACGAGAGTTGATCGCGCGCTTGGTTGACGCCCTGCGGGAGCTACCCGAGGTAGAGGCCGACCTCGCCCAGGAGCCAGCCGCCCAGCACAGCGATCGCGGGTACGACGCCCAGGTCGATTTGCACGTTGCTGGGAAGCCCTTCGTCCTGTTGCTTGAAGCCAAGAAGGTCGTCTTTCCGCGAGATGTCCGCCAAGTAATCTGGCAACTCCGGGCGGCGAGCCACGGGAGGCCCACCGGGCAGCGGGAGAACCCCTTGCCACTCCTCGTCGCCGAGTCCATCTCCCCCGGCGCGAAGGAACTGCTCAGAAGCGAGCGCGTCGGCTACTACGACAGCGGCGGCAGCCTGTACCTACCCGCCCCCGGTGCGTACCTCTATATCGACAAGCCGCCCCCCAAAGCCCTGGCGAAGTCGGTGCGGACGCTGTTCACCGGGCGACGTGCCCAGGTGCTTCACGCCCTGCTGGTGCGGCATCAGAAGTGGTTCGGCGTCACCGAGTTGGCACAGCAGGCGACGGTGTCGCCCGCCACCGCCTCCCAAGTGCTGACCGAACTGGAGCGCTTCGACTGGCTGGTAGCGCGTGGGCAAGGCCCGGGGAAGGAGCGCCACCTTCGCGAGCCGGCGGCCTTGCTGGACGCATGGGCCAAGCAGCTCGCCACCATCCGTCCGTCACCTGTGCGGCGGTACTACGTGCCGGGCACGAAGGCAGACACGCTGGCGACGCGAATCGGCCAGGTCTTCGACGCGCACGAGGTCCAGTACGCGATCAGCCACGAAGCCGCCGCGCAGCGCTATGCGCCGTTCATTTCTCATGTCTCCCAAGTGCGGGTGCGCGTGCTGATCGGCGCGAACGCCGATGCCGCGATCGGTGACCTGGACGCGCGTGTCGTCAATGAGGGCGCCAATTTGGGGGTCATCGAAGCCAAGTCGTCAGGCGAACTGCTGTTTCGCGAGCAGATCGACGGCCTATGGCTGGCGAGCCCAATTCAGATCTATCTCGACCTGCTGCGTGGCGAAGGCCGCTCCAAGGAAATGGCCGAGCACTTCCGCAAAGAAAGGATCGGCTTCTGATGGCCAAGCCCGCAACGCTCGACGGCTACAGCGACCAGTACACCGTGGACTGCGAACGTGTCCTCGTGACGCTGCTGCGCGGTCTCGGACCGTGGAAGGATTCGGTCTACCTGGTCGGCGGGCTCACGCCGCGGTATCTCGTCGCCGCACGGCCACCCGCGGTGCCGGCGCACGCCGGCACGCTGGATGTGGACATCGTGATCGATTTGCAAATCCTGGCCGACACCGAGGCCTATCACACGCTGGAGGACAACCTCAAGAAGATGGGCTTCGAGCGTGCCGAGAACGAAGCCGGGAAGAAGCTCTCGTGGCGTTGGCAGACCCGCACCGAGCATGGTGCGCTGATGGTGCTGGAACTGCTGGCGGATGCGCCGGACCTCGTTGGCGGCAAGGTACAACCGCTGCCGACCGAAGGGACGATCTCGGCCCTGAACATCCCGCACTCGTCCATCGTCTTCGACCTGTACCAAGTCACCGAGATCCAGGCCGAACTGCTGGGCGGCAACGGCATCGCCACCGAGAAGATCAAGCACGCCAATCTCGTCAGCTTCACCTGCTTGAAGTCCTTCGCGTTCGATCAGCGCTTCGAGCGCAAGGACGCGCACGACCTGGTCTATTGCATCGAGCACGCGCCCGAGGGCATGGCCGCCGTGGCCGAAGCCTTCCGCAACGAGCGGCGCGGCAAGCACGGTGCCGTCATCGAGGCCTCGCTGGTGATCCTGCGCAGCCGTTTCACGGGCGACGAGAAAACCGAGGGCTATCGCAAGGATGGCCCCGTATCGGTCGCCAGGTTCGAGCTCGGTGAAAGCGACGAGCCAGATCTGCGCGAAGCACGGGCACTGCGGCAGCGGCAGGCCAGTGACGTGATAGAGCAACTGCTGGCCAGGATCGATCAAGGGTCAGCGACATGAGCTTTCCCGCTGACATCAAAGGCTGTATGAAGGACTGCATCCTGTCCCTGTTCTGGCCACGCAAGGATATCGTGGGCTTCTTCGAGAAGCACGGATGCACGAAGGCGGAGATCGCGCCTTTGCAGCTCGAGGGCGAGCATGCGCTCAAGCGGCATGAAGTGGTCGATGCTCTGTTCTCCGCACTCGCAGCACGTTCTGACAACGGCCTTGGCCCGTTCCGGGCGATGCTGCAATCGCTACTGAGCTGGTCGCATTTCGACCCGTACTACTTCGACAAGCTACGCAAGCTGGACCGCAACACAGCCAACAAGAATCTGGAGCATCTCCGCCAACTGCAGGAAATTCGAGACGCCAAGATCAAGGCCGATCGCGAGCGCAGAGCTGCACAGGAGGCAGCTCGCCAGCAACCCACGGCGTCGCTCGATCAACTGCGCGCCGAATACCTCGATCTCCTCGCCGACAAGACCTCACGGCAGCAGCGCGGGTACGCGCTGGAACGGATCTTGGCCGAGTTGTCACGCCTCTCTCATCTGGAGGCCACCGAGGCTTTCCGCGTAAACGGAGAGCAGGTCGATGGCGCAGTGAAGTTCGACGGGGAACACTATCTGATTGAAGCGAAGTGGCAGGAACGGTCTGCAAGCAACGAGCCCGTCTACCAGTTTGCCGGCAAAGTGGCGGGCAAACTATACGGACGCGGCCTGTTCATTTCAGTGAATGGCTTTAGTTCAGAGGTTATTCGCAGCCTCGTAATGGGCAAGGAAATTCAAACGCTATTCATCGACGGCGAGGATCTGATCTTGGTACTGGAAGGGCACCTGAGTTTGCGGGAGATGATCGATCGCAAAGTCAAGGCGGCACAAACCAAAGGGCTCATCTACGTCCATCCCATATCCGGTGCCGAGAAGAAGCTCTGAGATGCAGGCGATCGCTATGTCACCCAAGAACCTGTCAAAGATCCACTGGAATCAAGAATGAGCAGCCTCGCCTCCAGCTATAGGGGCTATGCCGATCTAGCCAAAGCCCAAGCCGAAGGTGAGGACTACAGAGTGCTTGTGCGTCCGGTCGCGGCGTCGTCGATCGCTGTCATTGCGCCACATGGAGGAAGGATCGAGCAGTACACGTCGGACATCGCCTGCGGCGTTGCTGGAGGAGACTTCAATCTCTACTCCTTTGAAGGAATTAGGCAGTCCGGCAACTATTCAACGTTGCATCTGACAAGCCATCGGTTCGACGAGCCGCGTTGTTTGGAACTCCTGTCCAAGTGCGATTACGTCGTTGCGATTCACGGATGCGGCGGCGATGATCAACGAGTTCTTCTCGGCGGGCTTGATGGACCTTTGAAGCTGGCGATCAGAGAAGCGATGCATGGGATCGGAGTCGATGCCCAAAGCGAGGATCACCCGTTTCCCGCCACAGACCCGAAGAACATTTGCAATCGGGGACGACGCGGCATCGGTGTGCAGCTCGAACTGACAATAGGACTCAGGCTGCACGGACCACGCGACGCGATATGCAAGGCGATCCGCTCGGTGCTGATGGCGTTGCCGAACGCGGACCGAGGAAGAGGACAAGGGAAATGATCCTGACCGACAACGAAACCAAAGTCGACCTGCTGAACAACGAGGCCATCGCTGCCACGATCGTCGGGCTGCTTCGTGCCAAGCCCGATCATCCGGTGACGATCGGCGTGCACGGCGACTGGGGGGCGGGCAAGTCCAGCGTGCTCGAAATGATCGAGGCGGGCTTTGCAGACAAGAACGATGTCCTGTGCCTCAAATTCAATGGGTGGCGTTTTCAAGGCTTTGAGGACGCGAAGATAGCTCTGATCGAAGGGATCGTCACGGGCCTGGTCGAGAAACGACCAGCGTTGAACAAGGCGGCTGTGGCCGTCAAGGATGTCTTCCGCCGCATCGACTGGCTGAAGGTCGCCAAGAGAGCCGGTGGTTTGGCCTTGACCGCCTTCACGGGAATCCCGACGCCCGAGCAAATCGGAGCCGTCGTCGGCTCGCTCGAAGCGCTGGTGGCAGACCCCGCCAAGCTCGTGACAAAAGAGAACATCTCGACGGCCATCGATGAGGCCAAGGCCCTGCTGAAGCCGGACGAGTCCAAGAATGTGCCGGAGGAAGTGGAGGCGTTCCGCAAGGCGTTCGACCAGCTCTTGAAAGACGCAGGCATCAAGCAGCTCGTTGTCCTGATCGATGACCTCGACCGTTGCCTGCCCGACACCGCCATTGAAACGCTCGAAGCCATCCGGCTGTTCGTGTTCACGGCGCGGACGGCGTTCGTCGTCGCGGCCGACGAGGCGATGATCGAGTACGCGGTGCGCAAACACTTCCCCGATCTGCCCGACAGCACCGGCCCGCGCGACTACGCCCGCAACTATCTCGAAAAGCTCATCCAGGTTCCGTTCCGCATCCCGGCTTTGGGAGAGGCCGAGACGCGGATCTACGTCACGCTGTTGCTAACCGGCGCCGAGATCGGCGAGAACGACGCAGACTATGGGAAGCTGATCGCCGTCGCTAGGGAAAAGCTGAAGCGGCCTTGGACCAGCGGCGGTCTGGACGTAGCGACTGTCAAGGCGACACTCGGCAAGCAGGCCGAGAAGGCGAACAATGCGCTTGCGCTCAGCGACCAGATCGGTCCCATCCTGGCCAGTGGTACGAAGGGCAACCCGAGACAGATCAAGCGCTTTCTCAACACGCTGTTGTTGCGCGAGCGCACCGCGATCGCACGCGGTTTCGGCGACGACATCAAGCTCCCCGTGCTTGCGAAGCTCATGCTCGCGGAGCGCTTCATCCCGAGGTTGTTCGAGCAGATCGCGTTCGTTGCGGCGGTCCATCCGCAAGGGCTGTGCGAAGACCTGGAAGCGCTGGAAACGGGTTTGGCGACGGCTGGTGACAAAGAGAGTGAGCCCAAGGGACATAAGACCAGCGAGCCCCCGCCCGCACCCGACAGCGCCGTGTTGACCGAGTGGAAGTCGCTGGAGACGGTGCGCGACTGGGCGCACCTTTCGCCGAAGCTGTCGGGGCTCGATCTGCGCCCCTACCTGTTCGTGACAAAGGACAAGAAGGACTACTTCGGCCCGGTGTCTGTGTTGGGTCACTTGGCTGGCGTGGTGGAGAAGCTGTTCGGGGGCAAGATGACCGTCCAAGGCTACGACGCCGAGTTGAAGCAGCTCGTGCAGCCCGAAGCCGAGAAGGTGTTTGAGGCCGTGCGCAGCAAGATCATGAGCACGGGAGCCTTCGACACCAGGCCGGCGGGTGTCGAAGGCCTCGTTGTCCTCGTAAAGGCCCAGCCCGGCCTTCAGACCCGCTTGATGGATTTCCTGGAGGCACTGCCAAGCGGCAAGTGCGGGCCTTGGGCGGTCAGCGGCTGGCAGGGTGTCATCAAAGACACCGAATGTGCCACGCGCCTGACGAAGCTGCTGGGAGACTGGGGCAAGGTCACCAACAACCCCGGCCTCAAGGCAAGCGCCGAAGCAGTGCTCAGGGATCTGAAGGGAGGCCGTTGATGGGAACCTCGACAGCTTACGGCGGCCCTGGCGGCGGAACACCGCTTGTTCCTTCATGGCTGGGCGACGCCGGTGGCGGTGACGCTCCTGCTGCCCCTCCGGGCAATGGGGCAGGTCCGGACGGCCAGGCGCCCGCGGATGGTACTGCGCCACCGGTGCCGCCGAACCGCCCGCCCATTCCCCGGACTGCGGACCCGCAACGCTTCGCCGGTGCTCGCTCTAACCTCACACGATTCGCGGGCTCCGGCGGTAGCGACCGGGCCAGCCTGGGCCGCGCCGTCTCAAGGTACGTCTCGACGTCCGCCGGGGGCGCGCGCCAGGCTGCCCAACGCATGGGCGCCTCTCGGGGTTCCGGCGCGCGGCTCCTCGGCTTCCTGACCGATGCGCAAACGCGGGGTGTGCGCGAGGCGTTGCGAGCGCTGGACCTGGAATCGTTGGCGGGTCGCCCGATCACCGAAATTTTCGTGGGCCTGGCCGACTACATCTGTCCGGGCGCGGGAACGGTTGACGAAGGCATCGCCCGCGAGGCCTACATCGAAACCATCGTTGAACTGGCGAGTGAAGGTCTCACCGACCTTGCCACGTTCACCCCGGATCAGATGCAGACGGTTTTCGAGCTGTATGCCACCCATGCGATCGAGGCGCGCATCTGCAACGACATCGGCACCAAGGCCGTGACCATGCCAGCGGACGCGCAGGCTGCACACCGCGTCGAGCAGCAGTTGCGCGACTTCATCCGAGGCGGGGTAAGCGACGCGGTCACTCGTGCCAGGGCAGAGACACCCAATCTCACGCCCGAACGAATTCAGGGCTTCGTGGACGCAGTGTACGAGTCCGCATTCGCGATCTTGCAGACCTTGGGTGATGCGGAGGCCAATCAATGAAGCGGCAACTCCTGGCTGGCCGTTTCGGCCCTGACGACCACGTTGATGTAACGGTAGGCGCCGATGAGCAGCGAACCTACCTGCAATTGGTCATCGGCGAAAAGTCCTTGGACCACGGTCTCGGTGGCGCGCTCACCAGCCTGAAGAAGATCGGCGTATTCCCCTCGGAGATCGGCATCGACCTGCTGGTGCTGGCAGCTCATGTCCATGCGGCCGACACACGCATCTCTCGTGCCGAGCAGTCACAGGATTCGTGGACGCGCGAAATACGGCTGGTTGTTCCAGTCAGCGATCCAGCTCGCTGGAGCGCAGCAGCACCGACGCTGAAGAAGTCGCTTGACTTCTTGACAGGCGATCGCTGGACGATTGGCTTCAGAGCACGTCCGGCTCGCTTCGCGACGATCGCCCAGACAGTTCCTCCGAGCCTGATCGCTCTCCCCTTTGATTCCGTCAGCCTGTTTTCCGGAGGACTGGACAGCCTGATTGGCGCCATCGACCTGTTGGAGGATGGTGCCACGCCGTTACTGATCAGTCACTTTGGTGAAGGTTCAATCAGCGACGCGCAAGGCAAATTGTTCACGGGTTTGAGAAAGCAGTATGTCAAGTCGTCTTTCGAGCGGCTGCGTGTCGGCATGACCTTCAAGAAAGGTTTGGTGGCCGACGTTGGCTCGGAAGACAGCACGCGCGGCAGGTCGTTCCTGTTCTTCGCACTCGGCGTGTTCGCGGGCACTGGGCTGGGGCACCGCTTTGTACTGCGCGTACCCGAGAATGGTCTGATCGCTCTGAATGTGCCATTGGACCCTTTGCGGCTGGGCTCGAACAGCACTCGAACTACGCATCCTTACTACATGGCAAGGTGGAACGACCTACTCGGCGAACTCGGCATCAACGGCGAAGTTCAGAATCCGTACTGGGACAAGACGAAGGGCGAGATGGCCGCAGCCTGCCGCAACCCGGCCCTCTTGAAGAAGCTGGCGCCAGATTCGTTGTCGTGCTCGTCCCCCGCCAAAGCCCGATGGCTAGGGCATGGCATCGAGCACTGCGGCTACTGTCTGCCATGTCTGATCCGCCGCGCAGCGTTGGAGGCAGCATGGGGTACGGGAAGCGATCCGACGACGTACACCGTATCCGACCTTCACGCCCAGCCGTTGGATACGCGCCAAGCGACCGGAGTACAGGTCAGGTCGTTTCAGTACGCGATCGAGCGCTTGAGGGAAAAACCGCAGCTCGCAAACCTCTTGATTCACAAACCGGGCTCGCTTGCTGAAGAAGCCGAGCATCTGGATGAGCTTGCCGATGTCTATCGGCGCGGCCTTGGCGAAGTTGCGCGGCTCATTGATGGCACCGAGGCGAAACCGAGTTGACGAGGATGCGTGCATGATCTCTTCAACCGGCCTCGTGGACTTCCACTGCCACCTCGATCTCTACCCGGACCATGCCGTGGCAGTTCGGGACGCGGAGGCGGCCGGCGTGTTCACGCTGGCGGTGACGACAACACCGCGCGCCTGGCCTCGCAATCACGAACTCGCGCAGCGAACGAAGCATGTTCGAGCGGCACTGGGGCTGCATCCGCAGTTGGTCGCGGAGCGTGAAAACGAAATCGAATTGTGGGATCGATACCTTGCGGAGACGCGCTACATCGGTGAGGTCGGATTGGACGCCGGCCCCCGGTTCTTCAAGTCACTCGATGCGCAGAAGCGCGTATTCCAGCATGTGTTGCAGCGCTGCGCTCAGGCCGGTGGGAAAGTGATCACGGTCCACAGCATCAGGTCAGCCAAGGCGGTGCTTGATCTTGTCGAGACGCATCTGCCACCCGAGCGCGGCAAGATCGTTCTTCATTGGTTCACCGGGACAAAGAGCGAGGCGAAGCGTGCGCTGGAGTTGGGCTGCTACTTCTCGATCAACGCAGGAATGCTTGGCAATGAGAAACACGCGCCAATGATGCAGACCATCCCGCTGGATCGGATGCTGACGGAAACCGACGGTCCCTTCACTCGCGCCGGCGACAGACCCTCGCAGCCGGCCGATGTGGCGGGCGTAGTGGAGTCGCTGGGCCGTTTGCATGGGCTGCCTGCGACCAATGTGGCCAACCTCGTTCGCGACAACCTACGCGCTTTGCTCGGATAGTTGGAGATCAATGGAGTAGTGGTGGTCGGCCGAACCACGTGTGCTCTCGGAAGCCAATTGTCGTGACACCGACACGACAATCTTGGCTGCCGACCGACTCACGAAACAGGCCGCAGGAGGACATCATCGGTGTATCTGGCACAACTGAGAATATCCAACTTCAGGAAACTACAGAAAGTTGATCTGAGCTTCCAGCCAGGACTGAACGTTCTGGTCGGCTCTAACAACGTCGGCAAGACCGCTGTCGTCGATGCACTGCGTGCGCTGCTTGCGGGGCATGATGAGCCGTACCCTCGCCTCGACAGCGAGGATATGCACCGGCCCAAGGGCGGTGCTCCGGCGGGCGACATCGAGTTCCAGTACGTCTTTCGTGATTTGGACCCGGATGACGAGGCCGATTTCCTGGCGGCGCTGAAGCCCGACGCACTCGGCAAGCTCGAAGCGCATATCACCATCCGTTACTCGGAAGCCGACAAGACGGGAAGGCTGCGTGCCAAGCGCTGGTGTGGCGACCACGAGGACATGGGCTTGACCGCAGACATGATGGAGAACTTGCGCGGTGTCTATCTGCCCCCGCTGCGGGACGCTTCGCAAGGACTCAAGCCCAGTCGCACCAGCCAATTGGCCCGGTTGTTTCAGCTCCTGGCTGACGACGCGGGACGCGATGGCATCAATGACGCGCTGAAGAAGCTCGACGAGGAGTTGAAGAAGCACGAGCCTGTCGTCAACACTCACACAGCCATCAAGAACCGGCACGGTACGATGCTTGGGCCGCAGCTTGCCCAAATTCTGGATCTTGGCCTGAGCGGTAGCGACTTTCAGCGGCTGGCGTCGCGCCTGTCGCTGGTGGTGGACACGTTCGAGATTGAGCAGAACGGGCTCGGCTTCAACAACTTGATCTTCATGGCCGTCGTGCTCAGTGAGCTGGCCAAGAACCCGGAAGCAAGCTATCGAGGCCTGATCATCGAGGAGCCGGAGGCGCACCTGCACCCGCAACTTCAGGCGGTACTGCTGGACTATCTGGGGACTATCAAGGCCGTCGAGGGCGAGAAGCCTGTCCAGTTGTTCGTTACAAGCCACTCCCCCAACTTCGCCAGCATCGCCGATCTCGACAGCCTTGCCTGCCTGGTCGATACGGGGAGCTCCGTGGAGACATTCTTTCCGCGTACGATCGCCTTCGGCAAGGGGAAGCGGGAGAAGCTGGAACGTTACCTCGACGTGACCCGTGCCGAGTTGTTCTTTGCCCGCCGTGTCATCTTCGTCGAAGGTGCGGCCGAGTTGATGCTGGTGAGCGTGTTGGCGGAGAAGTGCGGGCATAGGCTGCGCGAACACGGTGTCAGCCTGATCAGCGTCGAAGGATTGAACTTCGACTCGTTCCTGCCGCTGTTCGGCGAAAAGGCACTGAAGATCCCGGTCGCTGTCATAACAGACGCGGACCCGGTCGGCGAACCCGACGGCGACGGAGAACCGCAGGCGGCCTACCCCGCGCCCGGTACTGCTGTGAAGGTGTCGGACAACACCGCCAAGATGAAGGAAGGCGAGGATACCTTCGTCAAGGTATTCCACGGTCTCAAGACATTCGAATACGACTTGGCCCTGCATGCCGACAACCGTGTCGCGATGCTGGCGGCTCTCAAGGAACTGCATCCGAAGATCGGCGAAACCGTCGCAGTAGCGGTCGAAGCCGCGGAAGGCGATGCGGCCAAGGCGCGCGCCCTTTTCAGCGGCATGTTTGAGCGCCCGCAGAACAATGTGCAGAAAGGCCGCTTCGGCCAGGCACTCGCGCAGGTGATTGCCGATGGCGCCGCGTGCGTAGTGCCGGACTACATCCGCGAGGCAATCACCCACGCCTGTCAAGTCAAGGAGCCCGAGTAGTGACCCAGCCGTCCGACGAGCAGTTGCAGGTCATCGGCGCACCAATCGCACCGATGTCCGTAATTGCCTGCGCTGGCAGCGGCAAGACGTTCACCGCTGTACGCCGGCTGGCGCAGATGCGCCGACAGCTCGGTGACGACCGCGGTCGCGTCGCTCTCCTGTCGTTCTCCAATGTCGCCGTGGATACCTTTCGGCGCGAATACCAGAATATGGTCCAGGAGGTGCCCTCCAGAGTCGCCCACGGCCGCGTTGAGATCGACACGCTAGACACCTTCATCACCGGCAACGTGCTGCGCCCACACGCATATCGAACGATGGGTGCGCAGCAGGCCGCATTCCTTGTGATGGGCGGTGAAGCGTTCCTGGGCGGCTTCAGGTTCCAGACGAACACGTATCCTCGCGAGATCACGCAGATGCAGGTTGGCATCGACAACAACGGTGCCTATTTCTGCTACGCGGACAACGACCGGACGCTCAGGCTGGATACCATGCAAGCGACGCGCCTTGTGCATCGTCTTGGACAGGTAGGTGCCTATACACACAACCTCGGGCGCTACTGGTGCTACCGCACATTGGTAGAACAGCCCGGCATCCTGCGCGCCCTGGTCCGCCGCTATCCGCACATTCTGATCGACGAAGCGCAGGACATCGGTACGGCTCATCAGGCCATCATCGAGCAGCTTGTCGGTGCGGGCTGCCAGGTCTCGTTGATCGGTGATCCAAACCAAGGCATCTACGAGTTCGCCGGTGCCAATGGGGCGTTCCTGACACGGTACGGTCAGCGGGAAGGTGTCAACAGTCTCCACCTGACCAGGAACTTCCGGTCTGTGCCAGCGATTCTGGATTTGGCCAATATGCTGTCAACGCGGGCAGACACCGCGGACAGGTTAGTGCCCGATACGACGCATGGCGCTTTCTTCGTGCCCTACCGGAACGCCGAACGCGAGAACCTCATCGCTGCTTTCCAGGCGGCGGTGCTGGCGGCCGACCTGAAGCTGGAAAGCTCGGCCGTGCTGTGCCGCGCCCGGGACATGGCCAACAAGCTCGGCGGCAACGAAGGGGCGCCAGGCCAGGGAACCGTCAAGGCTCTCGCACAGGCCGCCATCCTGCGCGACCGGCACCAGGACTATCTCGCCGCGTTCAAGCTGGTGGCTTCCGGCATCGTCGGTCTACTTGCCAACCCGCCGCAGGGACTGGTGGCAAGGATCACGCAGCCCGCGCGCTACCCGGATGATCGAATGCTGCGACGGCTCGTTTGGGCATTCACACGCAATCGGGATTCGGGGCTGCCGGCCGCGACATTGACCGGGGACACGCAGTGGCATCCGCTGCTGCTGGAACGGACGAGGACATTGCTGGCGCAAATCGCACAAGACCACGGCTTGGCGAGCACCAACAACCTGGGCAACAAGCTCGCAAAAAGGGGGTTGCCCAATGCGCCGCTGATCACCGCCGCTGACTTGGCAGCGAACGACGACGCACCGCGCATCCGAGTGGACACAGTCCATCAGGCGAAGGGCGAAAGCCTTGATGCTGTGCTGTACTTGGCGAACCGGGAACACGCCAATGCGCTGCTGGCCGGCGTAGACACCGAAGTCGGGCGCATCGGCTATGTTGCCGTGACTCGCGCCCGCAATCTTCTGTGGCTCGGTGTACCGGCCAATGCGCTGGAGGAATTGAGACCCGTCTTGCTTGAACGGGGGTTTCAGGAAGCCGGCGCAGCGATAGCCCTAGCGTAGCAGCCGTCAGGCCGCTCGCAAGTCGCTCGAACTCCGAGACAGCGTCTCGGAAATCCTGATGCCTATGGTAAGGCAGGGATTGAAGCCGGATCGCCCAGCAGCGCCGACGGCGCTGCGGACGACGCAAATCCCTGGTGCCTGGTCATGCCGTCGCTTCGGCAGGCTGCTGCTTGGCGCCGGTGATCGCCTTGCGCCGACTCGCCACCAGTTCGGCGGCCTCCCGGACCGGCTTGTCCTCGGTGTGGACATAGCGCATGAACATCACCACGGTCTTGTGCGCCGTGAGTGCCATGCCGACCTTGACCGGAATGCCCGAGTTCGCAATGTCGGTCGCCGAGCGGTGTCGAATGCCGTGCGTCCCCACGTGCGTTGCCCCCGCAGCTTTGAGTGCACGGCTCCAGCCGCCGTAATACTCGCCTGTGGTCAGGTGTTGTCCCGGATGGCGCGGCGACGGTAGCACATAGCGAGCGCCTTCCTTGTGCGGCGCTGTCGAAAGCAGCCGGTAGGCTTCCTCGCTCATGGGCTTGGACATGCCGCCGGTCTTGCTGTCAGGCCAGACGACCCGCCGGTTCTCCAGATCGACCCATTCCCATTCGAGCGAGACGATTTCGCCACGGCGGCCAGCGAACTCGAACTGCAGGCGGATCGCCAACGGGACCACGTAGTTCTCCAGCCCTTCGGCCTCGATCTTGTCAAGCTGTCGGAACAGCTTGCCCATGTCCTCGTCGCTGATGAGATGGGTGGACTTGCCAGCCGGAAACAACTGGATATGCCGGCAGGGGTTGCTGCCATCGGGCCGGTAGCCCCACACCTCGGCCAGATTGAACATCTTGCGCAAGATGCTGAACGCCTTGTTCGCCTCGGTGGGCTTGTACGAAAACTTTTCCATCAGCCCGGCAATGTCGGGGCGCTTCACGTCCTGGACCTTCTTGCGGCCCAGCAGCGGGATGATGCAGCGGTCGATGACGCGCTGATAGCCGACCTGGGTGCTGGGCTTGTTGCGCTTCTTGGAGTGATCCTCCATGAACTTCTTGCACAGCTCCTCGACGGTAGGTGCTTTGCGCGCTTCGGCCTTGGCTGCGCCGGGATCACCGCCCCGACGTACCTGAGCCAGCCACTCCTGTGCCAAGGATCGGGCCTGTTCGACAGTCAGCTCTCCGTACTGACCGAGCGCGGGCTTGCGGCGCTCGCCGGCGTTCGTCCGGTACTGGAGCATGAACACCTTGCGACCCGATGGGGTAATCTTGCACAAGAAGCCGGGCACCAACGTGTCCCGGAGTTCGACGGCCTGCGCCTGGGGTTGTGCCGCATCGACAGCGGACTTGGTGAGCTTGATCTTTGCCATGATGACTCCTCGGAGAGACCCGGTTCCCAGGAGCCTTCTAGGGGCCAACAGAGGGGAAGTCGGGTCAAGTTTCGGAAAGCACCGGCATATGTTGAACTCGCCTAAGTCCTTGATAAACCTGCTGTATCTGGCTGTGGCGTAGTCCAGCGAAGTCCGGTGCTGGAGGCATCCTGAAATGAAAAAACCCGCCTCCTCTGGGCGGGTTGCATGGCGCCGAAGGCCGCTGGCTAACCCACCATCCAATGGATGGTGCGAATAATCTGCGTTGCGTTCAGGCGGGCCATGGCGCACAGCATAGCGCAATCAGGGTGCCTCAATGGGCCACCATCCGAACCAGCCCCAGCCCCGCAAACAGCGCGGCAACGCCCAGCACCAGCGAACCCAGCGCATACAGCACGGAAGCGAGCCAGTCGCCGCGCTCGTACAGCATGCCGATCTCCAGCGCGTAGGTCGAAAACGTGGTGAAGCCGCCCAGAATGCCCGTGGTGATGAACAGCCTCGCACTCTGCGGCAGCGAAGTCTTGAGCGCAAACCACTCCACCACCACCCCCATCACGAAAGCGCCCAGCACATTGATCGCCAAGGTGCCCAGCGGATAGGCACTGCCCACCAGCCGCAGTGCAAGCAGGTTCGAACCATGCCGTAGCGCGGAGCCGAGGCCGCCGCCCACGAACACCAAAATGAAACCGTAGATACCCATGACCGTCCTTTCATCAAACAACCGGGACGGGCGCGCCGGGCAGGATCAAGACACGGCCCTGCCACCGGCAGGACACGCCCCACCAAGGCAGGAGCCATCAGCCCCTTGCAGGGCGGTTTCGGGAAGCTCCATTCCCATCGTGCAGCCATTGCTGCGGTGGTCGAGTTTACTCCGGGCAAGCGAGCACAGGCAGCCATCCCGTGGCGGCAATACCGACCCTGCATCCCTTGCAGCGGCCTATTGGAATAACTTAATCTCAACCGATTCACCGCACAGGGATACCATCACTCCCATTCATTCAACGAGATGCATATGCGCCTATTGACTCTGACAATCGTTGCGACATTTCTGGCTTTACCTGCCGCCGCCCAGGTCTATCAATGCAAGGATGTTTCTGGAAAACTGATTTTTTCAGACAGCCCCTGCAGCAGCGACCAATCCGGCGCACTGATACAGCGCAAAAATCGGACGATGAAATCTACCGCGAACGGGCCGAGGCCGCGGAGGCCAATGAGCGAAAGCAGCAGCGCCAGATGAACGAAATGCAGCAGCGCCAGATCGAGAGCCAGCAGCGCGTCATCGAACAGCAGGCCCGCAAGGCGAATGCTCCTGCACCGGAGCAGCTCGGCGCATCCTCCCAGTGCAAGGAGGCGCGCAAGGAGCTGGAATTCGTATCCAGCATTCGCACCCTTTCCCTGGATGAAAAACGGATACGCACCAATGCAGCAATCACCAGCGTCAATGCTGCATGCGGCTCCAATACGCCGCTGATGCAGGAACCACCGAAGCCGGTTTTCACACCGCGGGCGGCCCAGCCTGTTCCTCTATCCAGTTGCAATGGTGCACTTTGCTACGACAGCAATGGCGGAATCTACAACCGCAACGGCCAATTCATCAGTGACAGTCAAGGGCGGAGCTGCCGAATACTGGGTGGAACCATGATTGAGTGCGACTGAGCGCGGTCCATCACACTCTCGGCCTTCACCGGCTTCGCCGGCAGGTGGCAACCCCCAAGTCCCGTCTGACCAGGGGTCCGCAAGGCGTTGCAGGGTGTAATTCGCTGATACAGCTGCGCGGGCGACAGAGCGTGCCAGTGACCGGTTTCACCTGCCAGGGCTTGCCGGCATCTGCGCGGCTTGTGTAACCACTGCTGCTCGATCTGGCGCGGGCCGAAGCCTTCAGCCTCAAGCCCGGGGCTGCTTGAACGACAATGTGACCGTCGGGCCTCGGGGCCCTGGCTGCGCAAGCGTCACACAATAGTCAGGCAGGCCGGTTCAGGTAGGCGTTGATGATGCCCAGGGCAAAGCACAAAAGCGGATCAGAACATTTGCCGACAACCTCTTGCGCGGCAACCCGGAGATAAATCAAAGGCTTATGAGAGATTCACAGGCAATGAACATCATCATTCTTGACGACTACCAGGACGCCGTACGCAAGCTGGACTGTGCGCGGCTGCTGGAGCCGTTCAACGCCAAGGTCTTCACCAATACCGTCAAGGGTGTGGGCCAGTTGTCGGTGCGGTTGCGCGATGCGGACATCATCGTGCTGATCCGCGAACGCACGCAGATCAGCCGGCAGTTGCTGGAAAAACTCCCGCGCCTGAAGCTGATCGCGCAGACCGGCAAGGCCGGCGCCCATATCGACGTGCAGGCCTGCACCGACCAGGGCGTTGCGATTGCCGAGGGCGTGGGCTCACCCATCGCACCGGCCGAGCTGACCTGGTCGCTGATCATGGCGGCCACGCGGCGGCTGCCGCAGTACATCGCCAACCTCAAGCACGGCGCATGGCAGCAATCGGGGTTCAAGGCGGCGTCCATGCCCGCCAATTTCGGGCTGGGCAGCGTGCTGCACGGGCGCACGCTGGGCATCTGGGGGTATGGCCGCATTGGCAGGCTGGTGGCCCACTATGGCCATGCCTTCGGCATGAAGGTTCTGGTCTGGGGCAGCGAGTCCTCGCGCCAGAAGGCCCAGGCCGACGGCTTTTCGGCCGCTGCTTCGCGCGAGGATTTCTTTGCCGAATCCGATGTGCTGTCCATGCATCTTCGCCTGCATGAGGCCACACGCGGCATCGTCACGGCGCAGGATCTGGCGCGCATGAGACCCACAGCCCTGTTCGTGAACACCTCGCGCGCCGAACTGGTGGAGGCCGATGCGCTGCTGGGCGCGCTCAACCGTGGCCGCCCCGGCCTGGCGGCCGTGGATGTCTTCGAGAGCGAGCCCATTCTCCAGGGCCACGCACTGCTGCGGCTGGAGAACTGCATCTGCACGCCGCACATCGGCTATGTGGAGCAAGACAGCTATGAGCTGTATTTCCGCGCCGCCTTCGACAATGTGGTGAACTTCGCTGCAGGCCAGCCCAGCAACATCCTCAATCCCGAGGTGTTCTCAGGCCCGGCACGCGCAGGCTGAAGGCCGGGTCAGGCGGGCACCTCGCCCTTCACCCGCCTACCCGATCACGGATCAACGCCCCCCGCCCTGTACAGCATCGCCGCGTGCGGCACTCGCCCGGTGGGCCAGTTCGTCGGCCACGGCCTCGTAGACGGCTTGGCGCACCACCGACTCCACCTCTTCGCGCAGGCGCACGACGATGGATCGCGTCTGCTGCTGCACCACCGTGGCGATGGCATCGCGCAGGCGCTGGTCCAGCACCAGGTCCACGCGCTGCATGAGGCGATGGACCAGATACTCCTCGGTGACCTGCTGCGCGTGGCTGTCCCAGATGGACTCCATGGTGGGCAATGCACAGGCGGGTGATGCCCCAGGTGCTCCAGGTGCCGCAGATGCCGGATCCGGCTCGACCCCTTGCGTGGCAGCGTCGGCCTGCACCACCGGCGCGGCAGGAATGGCATCCTCGATCGATGCGGCCGGGGCCACCTCTGGCACATCGGCCGGTTCGGCAACTTCGGCCACTTCGAGCAGACGGCTCTCCTGGGCCAGCTGCATTTCCACGGACGGCGCACTGGGCGGCAAATAGTCGGAATGCACGGGCTGCACTGCAGGCCGCGGGCCCTGTCCAGGCGGCGCAGGCTCGGCGACCATGGACCGCTGGGGTTGCAGATCCAGGGGCAGCGGCGGCAGGGACGCGGGCATGGAAACCAGGCCACGGCGTGGCGCAAGCATGCCTTCGCTCGCCCAGGAATCGGTCTCGCCGCTGTGCGGCAGTTCGGACGCAGCGACAGCGGGCGGTTCTGCCACCGGCGACTGCGCCGCATCGACCGGCACGACATCGGTGAGCGTGGGAACAAAGCGTGGCGGGGTTTTGGAGGGAGCGCTCATGGCTTACTCCTTGAGGACCAGGTCATGGCGCTTGATGGAAATCCCCTGCGCCACGTAATGCTTCCAGCGCTGCCGGGCCAGATGCCGGTCTTCCTCATCGGTGACAGACACCACTTCAACGACACGCGCAAAGCGCTCGAATCCTTCTGGCACATCGCCGCCCAGATTGACCAGCATGTCGTGGTGCGGCGCGCTGTCCAGCCGCTCCAGCAGCACGATGGGCGAGAAGGCCACAATGCCGGCCCCATCGCCTTCGACGGCGTGGGCAAGGAAATCGGTGGGCGAGACACTCCAGAGCCTGGGCGACAAGGCCTTGAGCGACGCGGAAGATCCCAGCACCACCAGTTGCGTGCGATGCCGCAGTGCCTTGCGCGCAAGACGGCACACATAGGCCAGCTTGTCAGGCGCGTTGAAATGGAACGCCACTTCAGTCAAGCGACGCTCCTTTCGCGCAGGCCCGTGCGGATGGGGACGATGCCATCAGGCCTGCTCCGGCTGGACTGCAGCGGCTGCCTTGCGGCGGCTGGCAGAGCCGGCCTTGGGCGCCGCAACCGACTTGGGCGCGCCGGCCCTGGATGGCGCCTTGCCGGCATCGACGCTGGCCAGCAGGTAGTGCAGCAGCAGGCCCACGGGGCGGCCCGTACCGCCCTTGGCGGCGCCGCTCTTCCAGGCCGTGCCGGCGATGTCAAGATGAGCCCAGGGAATGTCTCCCACGAAGCGCTGCAGGAACTTGGCCGCCGTGACTGCGCCACCTGCGCGGCCTGCCACATTGCCCATGTCGGCGAAATTGCTCTTGAGGCCTTCGCCATACTCCTCGTCCAGCGGCATGCGCCAGCACGGGTCGAGCGCGGCATCGCCCGCCTGCTCCAGCGCACGGGCCAGCTCGTCGCTGGTCGAAAACATGCCGCTGCGCAGCCCGCCCAGGGCGATGACGCAAGCACCGGTCAGCGTGGCGATGTCCACCATGGCGCGGGGCTTGAAGCGGGCGGCGTAGGTCAGCGCATCGCAGAGCACGAGGCGGCCTTCGGCATCGGTGTTGAGGATTTCTATGGTCTGGCCACTCATGCTGGTGACCACGTCGCCCGGCTTGACGGCTGCGCCTCCGGGCATGTTCTCGGAGGCCGGAATGAGCCCGACCACGTTGATGGCCGGCTGCAGCTGGGCCAGCGCCTGGAACACGCCCAGCACGCTGGCGGCACCGCCCATGTCGAACTTCATCTCGTCCATTTCGGCGGCAGGCTTGAGCGAGATGCCGCCGGTATCGAAGGTAATGCCTTTGCCCACCAGCACCACGGGCGCGGCGCCCTTGGCGCCGCCGTTGTAGTGCAGCTCGATGAAGCGCAGCGGCTGCTCCGACCCCTGGGCCACGGCCATGAAGGCGCCCATGCCGAGCTTGGCGACTTCGGCGGGGCCGTGGATCTTGCAGCTGATGCCGGGCAGCTTGGCCAGGGCACGGGCTGCGTCGGCCAGCAGCATGGGAGTGGCGTGGTTGGCCGGGCGATTGGCCCATTCGCGCGCCAGGGCCATGCCTTCGGCCTGGGCCACGGCGATCTTGAAAGCGGCGGCGATGCCGCCCTTGTCGCCGGACTTGCCGGACGCGGCACTGGCGCCGGTCGCCGCGATCACCAGCTTCTTGAGCGCCACAGGCTTGGCCTGGGGCTTGGTGTGGGTATAGCTGTAGCAGGCATCGGCCGCGGCCACCACCGCTGCTGCAACAGCGCCACCCGTGGCCTCGAAGCCGAAGCACAGCACGGCCTTGCCAACGCCGCTTGCCTTGAGGGCCGAGCCTGCGCCTGCCACCGCCTGGCGCACGTCGCGGGCCGAGCCGCTGCCCGCGCCCAGCAGCACGACGCGGCGGGCGGCCACGGCCGGCAGGCCGTACAGTGCCAATTGCTTGCCGGCTGCCGTTTCGAAATCTCCGGCCTTGACCGCGTGAGCGACCAGGGTGGACAGCGCGTCGCTGCCCGTGGCCGTGGCTTCGGTCACCAGCACCAACAACAGGTCACACTTTTCACGTACTGCAGCGGCAGTCGTCAACGGCTTCAGTTCAAAGTTCATAATCGGCGTTTTCCTTTCAGCCAATGTTATTCGATTCATCCATACGCAAAGAGCTGGCCCGCAGCTTCGGTGCCACGGTCGTGGTGCTGATCACGGTCGTCATGACCATGATGCTGATCCGCACGTTGGGTCAGGCTTACAAGGGCAATGTCAGCCCTTCCGACGTTCTGCTGGTCATGGGATATACGGTGCTTGGCCAGTTGCCCACCATCCTGGGCCTGGGACTTTTCGTGGCCGTGGTCGGTTCGCTGTCGCGCATGTACCGCGACAGCGAGATGGTGATCTGGTTCGCCGCAGGCCAGGGACTGGCCAGCCTGCTGCGCCCGCTGCTGCGCTTTGCCTGGCCGGTGCTGGCCGTGATCGCCGTGCTGGGCCTGGGCATCCTGCCCTGGGCCAATCAGCAGATCGAGCAGATCAAGACCCAGTTCGAGCAGCGCAGCGACATCGACCGCATCGCTCCCGGTGAGTTCCAGGAGTCTGCCGGCGGCTCGCGCGTGTTCTTCATCGACAAGGACGTGCCGAGCGCCACCGCTGCCAACAATGTGTTCATCGTGGCCAATGAGCGCGGGCGCGAGTCCGTGACCTCGGCGCGCGGGGCGCGGCTGGAAGTGGTCAAGGGCGAACGCATGGCCGTGCTGACCGACGGCCAGCGCATGGAGACGCAGACCAGCGACGGCTCGGTGAAGATCAGCGAGTTCAAGGAATACGGCACGCAGCTCGGCAGCGGCAACAATCTGGCCGCCGCCGAGGAAATGGCCGCGCGCAGCACGTACACGCATGAGCTGCTGCCGCGCACCGAACCCATCTACCGCGCCGAACTGGGCTGGCGCATAGGCCTGCCTCTGGCGGCGCTGAACTTCGTGATCCTGGGCCTGGCCGTGGCCAGCGTGAACCCGCGTGCCGGTGGCAGCGGCAGCCTCATGCTCGCGCTGTTCGCCTTCATCGTGTACTACAACCTCATGACGCTGGGCGAGAACTGGGTGGCCTCGGGCAAGCTGAGCATGCCCGCCATGACGGCCTTGCTGCACGGCGGCACGTTGCTGCTGGCGCTGCTGGTGCTGCTGGTGCGGCACAGGCGCTGGTCGCCGCGCGATCTGTGGCGCAGGCCCTGCAAGCCGACTGCCCTGGACGACGCGAAGGCGGTGCCATGATGAGAGTTCTGAGAAACCTGCTGTACCGCGACATCATCGCGGCCGTCGGCTATGTGACGCTGGCCTTCCTGGCGCTGTTCTTCTTCTTCGATCTGGTCGATGAGCTGCGATGGGTCGGGCGCGGCGGCGACAACGGCTACAAGATCACGCACGCGCTGCTTTTCGTGGTGCTGCGCATTCCCAGCCACCTGTACGAGCTGATGCCCATCACCGTGCTGATCGGCACCATCTACGTGATGGCGCGCTTTGCCCAGAGCTCGGAATTCACCATCATGCGCACCAGCGGCATGGGCCCCTGGCTGGCGCTGCGCACGCTGATGGTGCTGGGCCTGGGCTTTGTGCTGGTCACCTTCGGCACGGGCGACTACCTGGCACCTGCGGCCGAGAACGCGGGCCAGAACATCCGCGCCATCCACCTGGCCCAGCTGTCACGCGGGGCCACGGGTGCCTGGCTCAAGGAGCGCCAGGGCGATCATTCCATTGCCATCAACGTGCGTGCCATTCGCGGGCCGGGCGATTTCTCGAATGTGCGCATCTTCGACTTTGACGGCCAGGGCCGCATCTCTGCCCAGATCCATGCGGAATCGGCGCAGGTGAGCGAAGACGGAGAATCCTGGATGCTCCAGGGCGTGCAGGCCAGCCGCCTGACGGCCAAGGCCGACGGCGGCATGGTGCTGCAGCGCGAGAAAGAAGACAGCATGAACTGGAAGACGGGCATCAGCGCCGAGATGGTCTCGGCCGCTTTGCTCAAGCCCGATCGCATGTCCACCATCTCGCTGTTCCAGTATGTGCGCCACCTGGAAGCCAACGGCCAGGCTGCGCAGAAGTACGAGATCGAGTTCTGGCGCAAGGTCTTCTACCCGATGAGCTGCCTGGTGATGGTGGTGCTGGCCCTGCCTTTCGCCTACCTGCATTTCCGCTCGGGCGGCATCGCGGCCTATGTGTTCGGCGGCGTCATGGCCGGCATCAGCTTCTTCCTGCTGAACAACGTGTTCGGCTACATCGGCACGCTGCAGACCTGGTCGCCCTGGCTGACCGCTGCGGCGCCGGGCCTGCTCTACAGCCTTCTTTCATTGACGGCCTTCACCTGGCTGGTGCTGCGCCGCTAGGACCGTTGCCATGCAAAACGAGACAACATCTGCCGGCAGGACCGGACTGATCCTGCTGGCACACGGCTCGCGCGACGCCTTGTGGCGCCAACCCATCGAGGCCGTGCTGAAGGCCGTTCAGCAGACGCATCCCCAATCCCTGGCCGCCTGCGCCTACCTGGAGGCCTGCGCGCCCGACCTGCCCACCGCCGCGCGCGGGCTGGTCGAGGCCGGCGCCACGCACATCACCGTGCTGCCCCTGTTCCTTGGCACGGGCAAGCATGCGCGCGAGGACATCCCGAAGCTGGTGCAGGAGATAAGCGATACCCATCCGCAGGTGGCCGTGGACCTGCAGCCGGCCGTGGGCGAGCATCCGCGTGTCACGGCCCTGCTGGCAGAACTGGCACTGGTGGCCACGGAGCCCCGTGGCGCGCCGGGAAGCTGAAATAACGAATCGCTTCTTTATATAAATGCAGCATAATGGCGCGCAGCACCCTGCTGTCACCGCCATGAACCTGCACCAATTCCGATTCGTCCAAGAAGCGGCGCGCCGCAACCTCAACCTCACCGAGGCGGCCAAGGCCCTGCACACCTCGCAGCCAGGCGTCTCCAAGGCCATCATCGAGCTGGAGGAGGAGCTGGGCATCGACATCTTTGCGCGCCACGGCAAGCGCCTCAAGCGCATCACCGAACCCGGCCTGGAGGTGCTCAAGAGCATCGAACTCATCATGCGCGAGATCGGAAATCTCAAGCGCATCGGCGAGCAGTACAGCGCCCAGGACAGCGGCACGCTGTCGATTGCCACCACCCACACACAGGCCCGTTACGTGCTTCCGCCTGCCGTGGCACGGCTGCGCGACCTGTATCCCAAGGTCACGATCAGCCTGCACCAGGCCACTCCGGCAGAGGTGGCGCGCATGGTCATCGACGAGGTGGCCGACATCGGCATGGCCACCGAATCCCTGGCCGACTACCCCGATCTCGTCACCCTGCCCTGCTACGAATGGCAGCACGTGCTGGTCATGCCCACAGGCCACCCGCTGGCGCAGAAAGAGCGCATCACGCTGGACGACATCGCCCACGAATCGCTGATCACCTACCACCCTTCGTTCACGGGTCGCGGCAAGATCGACCAGGCCTTTGCCACGCGCCGCCTGCGTCCGCGCATCGTGCTGGAGGCCATTGACTCCGACGTGATCAAGACCTATGTGCGCCTGGGCCTGGGCATCGGCATCGTGGCCGAAATGGCCATGCGCGACGACCCGGTCAATGACCTGGTCGTGCGCCCCATGGGCCACCTGTTCGGCCAGAGCGTGGCACGCGTGGCCATCAAGCGAGGCGCCTACCTGCGCAATTTCGTCTACCGATTCGCCGAACTGCTCAGCGACCGCCTGACGCGCGATCTCATCATGCGCGCCATGAACGGCCACGTGCACGACTACGAACTCTGATCCTCCGCCCCACCGGACCTGCAGTGCGGGTCCGCTCCCGCTGTCCGCTGTTTCCGCCATGACTTCTGCCACGCCCCGCACGCCCGCCTTCCCCAGCCGCCTGCCCCATGTGGGCACGACCATCTTCACCACCATGTCGGCCCTGGCCGCCGAGCACCAGGCGGTGAACCTGGGCCAGGGCTTTCCCGATTTCGGCTGCGACCCCAGGCTGGTCGATGCCGTCACGGCCGCCATGCAGGCCGGCCACAACCAGTACCCGCCCATGCCCGGCCTGCCCCAGCTGCGCCAGGCCATGGCCGACAAGATGCAGGCGCTGTACGGCCGCAGCTACGATGCGGGCACCGAGATCACGGTCACGGCCGGCGCCACGCAGGCCATCCTCACCGCCATCCTGGCCACCGTGCATGCTGGCGACGAGGTCATCGTGCTCGACCCCTGCTACGACAGCTACGTGCCCAACATCGAGCTGGCCGGCGGCGTGCCCGTGCGCGTACCGTTGACGCCGGGCAGCTTCAAGCCCGACTTCGCCAAAATTGCCGCCGCCATCACGCCGCGCACCCGGCTTTTGATCATCAACAGCCCGCACAACCCCAGCGCCACCATCTGGAGCGATGCCGAGATGCTGCAGCTGCAGGAGCTGCTGGCGCCCACCGACGTGCTGCTGATCAGCGACGAGGTCTACGAGCACATGGTCTACGACGGCCGCCAGCACCAGAGCGCCGCGCGCTTTGCCGGCCTGGCGGCGCGCGCCTTCATCGTCTCCAGCTTCGGCAAGACCTACCATGTCACGGGCTGGAAGGTGGGCACCGTCGCCGCGCCGGCCGCACTCACGGCCGAGTTCCGCAAGGTCCACCAGTTCAACGTCTTCACCGTCAACACACCCATGCAGGCGGGCCTGGCCAGCTACATGGCCGACCCCGCGCCCTATCTTCAGCTGCCCGCCTTCTATCAGGCCAAACGCGATCTTTTCCGCCAGGGCCTGGAAGGCTCGCGCCTGCGCCTGCTGCCCACGGCGGGGACCTATTTCGTCTGCGCCGACATCTCGGCCGTGTCGGAGCTGGACGAAGCCGCGTTCTGCCAGTGGCTGGTCCGGGAGCATGGCGTGGCGGCCATCCCGCTGTCGGCCTTCTATGGCGACGGCTTCGACCAGCGCGTGGTGCGATTTTGCTTTGCCAAGCAGGACAGCACGCTGCGCGCGGCACTGGATCGGCTGCGCAAACTCTGAGGTTTGTGGGCGAGCGGGCCTGCAGCCCCGGATAATGAGAAGCATTCTCGAATCCAGCTGCGGGCCTTTTGTTCCGCTCACCCATGCCCTCCTCCTCCCAGCGCTACACCACGGCGCAGCTCGACGCCATGCGCCAGCGCCACGGTTTCAGCGTGCGCTTTCTCTCTGCCGTCTCCGAAAACGATTGCATCTTCGAGGGGCAGGTGCAGGAGCACCAGCTGCCCTCGGGCCTGCAACTGGTCAGCTCCGACATCCGCATCGACCACGGCTATGAATCGACATCCGAGCACCCGCGGCGCTTCACCGCCGTGGTCCTGCTCGACGGCCAGGCCGAGCTGCAGTTGCCGGGCGCCCGCCGTGCACTGAGCGTGACGCGCCATGCGGCGGCGGCATTCTCGTGCGGCGACACCGAGATTCTCAAGGCCACCCATGCCGCAGGCCAGACGGTGCGCGGCTTCAACCTGTCCATCGAGGCGCCCGAGGCCTGCGCCGATGCCGAACTGGCCGAGCTGCTGCACCAGGCCATGCGGCAACCCGGCCCGCCACTGCATGCCTGGTCACTGCCCGAGCATCTGGCGGTGTCGCTGCGCCAGCTGCTCGATGGCGTCTGGAGCGGCAGCCTGGCCCGGCTGCACCGCGAAGGCATTGCGCTGCAGGTGCTGGCCTGCGCGCTGCAGGCACATGCGCAGCCGCGGCCTGCGCCCTTGCCGCGCATCCATCCCCGGGACAGGCGCGGCCTGGAGCGCGTGCGCGAGTGCATGGATGCAGCGCCGGGCCAGGCGTACAGCCTGGACGACCTGGCGCGCCTGGCCTGCATGAGCCCGACCACGCTGCGCGAGAAATTCCAGGCCGCCTACGGCCAGACCGTGTTCGGCTGGCTGCGCGAGCGCCGCATGCAATTGGCGCGCGAACGGCTGGCACAGGGCTGGAGCGTGCAGGAAGCGGCCGACTGCGTGGGCTTTCAGCACGCCAGCAATTTCGCCACGGCCTTTCGCCAGCGCTTCGGCCACGCGCCCAGCCAAGGCAGCCTGCGTCACAAGCCATAGGACTGGCGTCGCCGGGAACAGGCGGCGGCGGTGCACATTTCCCACAATCCGGGCTCACGCCCAGGACCATGGAAATGATGAGTATTCGCATCCAAAACTCCGCCCCGCGACACCCACAAGGCGCGCGGCCCCCCCTGTCCCTGCTGATCTGTGCCCTTTGTGCCGCCCCTGCGCCAGCAGTCTGGGCCGCCGACGAGGACAGGCCCGCTGCCAGGAAAGGCGACACCGAACTGGGCACCGTCACCGTGCGCGCCGCCGCCGATGCGGGCACCACCGAAGGCACGGCCCGCTATACCAGCGGTTCCACGGGAACGGCCACGGGCCTGCAACTGTCGGCGCGCGAGACACCGCAGTCGGTCAGCGTGATCACGCGCCAGCTCATGGACGATGCAGGCCAGCTCACGGTCTCGCAGACGCTGGAGGCCTCCGCGCCCGGCCTGTCGGTGAGCCGCAGCGACAGCAACCGCTACCAGTTTTCCTCGCGCGGCTTCGGCGTCAGCAACTTCCAGTTCGACGGGCTGGCCTCGCCCATCAACAGCCTGTGGAACTTCGGCGCCACCGACATGGACACCGCCTTCTACGACCGCGTGGAAATCGTGCGCGGCGCCACGGGCCTGCTCAATGGCTCGGGCGATCCGTCGGCCACGGTGAACTTCGTGCGCAAGCAGCCGCGCGAGACGGCGGGCGGCCATGCATCGCTGACGCTGGGCCGCTGGAACCTGCGCCGCGCCGAGGCCGATCTGTCCCTGCCGCTGGACCGCGAAGGCCGCGTGCATGGCCGCGTCGTGGCCGTGCAATCGGACAGCGACAGCTACGTCAGCCACTTCGGCCAGCGCAGGCAGGGCCTGTACGCCGTGGTGAGCGCGGCCCTGACGCCCGCCACCCGGCTCGTGACCAGCCTCGAATACCAGAAGAACACCAGCCCCGGCATGGGCGCCGGCTTTCCGCTGTTCCATGCGGACGGCAGCCGCACGGACTTCGACCGCTCGGTGTCCAACAACACGCGCTGGTCGCATTTCGGCACCGAGAACACCACGGCCACGCTGGACCTGACGCACCGCCTGGACAACCGCTGGCTGCTGCGCGCCGCCTACAGCCGCAACGACGGCAACTACGACATGCGCTACGTCTACCGGGGCGGCGCGCCGGACGCCAGCACCGGCCTGGGCATGGCCAACTCCTTCATCAAGTACCGGGGCGACCGCTCGCGCGACAGCCTGCACCTCACGGCCAGCGGCCCGGTCGCGCTGTTCGGGCGCCAGCACGAGATTGCCGTGGGCTGGAACCATGTGCGCGACGACATCGACATCCGCCGCTACGCACCGCTGGGCACGCCGCCTGCCACGGACAACTTCCTCGACTGGCGCAACGGCAGCCTGGCCGAGCCCGGCTGGTCCGACGTCTCCAACGGCGGCGACGACAGCCGCATGCGCCAAAGCGGCGGCTATGCCGTGGGGCGTTTCTCGCTGGCCGATGGCTGGACGGCCGTGGCCGGCGCCCGCCTGAGCCGCTGGTCCACGCGCCAGAACTACTTCGGCAGCCTGCGCGACTACCGCTACAGCAACGAAATCACGCCCTACGCCGGCCTGCTGTGGGACATCGATGCCCGGCACACGGCCTACCTGAGCTACACGGAAATCTTCACACCCCAGAACTACCGCGACAAGCAAGGCAGCATCCTGGACCCCGTCACCGGCCAGGCCTTCGAGTTGGGTCTCAAGGGCTCCTGGCTGCAGGACCGGCTGCAGGGTTCTGCCGCGCTGTTCCAGACCCGCCAGGACAACCTGGCGCAGGACACGGGCGAATTCATCGACGGCACCACAGACCAGAAGGCCTATCGCGGCGTCAAGGGCGCGCAGGTGCGCGGCATCGACCTGGAACTCAGCGGCGAGCCGGCCCGGGGCTGGCGCCTGGGCGCCAGCTACACGCACTACACGGCGCGCAGCGCCAGCGGCGCCGCCTTCAACACAACGCACCCGCGCAGCCTGGTCAAGCTCACGGCCATGCGCAGCTTCGAGGGTGCGCTGCAAGGCCTGAGCCTGGGCGGCAACCTGCGCTGGCAAAGCCGCATCTGGCAGAACGTGACCAACCCGCTGCGCCAGAGCGTGCAGGTCGGCCAGGGCAGCTACCTGGTGGTCAACCTCTCGGCCCACTACCGCATCGACCCCACCTGGTCGGCCAGCGTGCAGCTCAACAACCTGCTGGACCGCCAGTACTACAGCCAGATCGGCTTCTACAACCAGGGCTGGTGGGGCGAGCCGCGCAACCTGACGGTGAGCCTGAGGGCGGATTTCTGAGCTGCATCGGCATTGGCGTCGGCATGGACATCGGCAATGCCCGCCCCAACCCCGGCGCCGTAACGGGCGCCGGCCCATGCCATGGGGCGCATCGTGCACGTCCACGCAGGCGCCGCAAAGCCGCATGTTCGCGGGCAGTTGCACGGCAGCGCCGGAGGCGGATTCAGCAGCGGTGCGGTCCTTGCCACAGGCGAGTCCAGGAGCCTTGCGCCGTGATGGCAGGCGCAATGACGGGCGCAATGACGGGCGCATGTCAACGCAATCCTTCTCATTTGCCGAGCAAGGCCGGACAGGTCATTCGCCCGCCGCATGACGTCCTGCCAAAACATTGATTGACGTCAAGACAGCCACCGCCCAGCATTGGCCCGCCTGAAAAATCCGCCGCTGGCCCCAGCCGCTGCGCCACCAGAACATCGACAAAGAGACATCCCCCATGCCCCGTACCCTTTCACGCAAGCAATTCCTGCGCGCGGCCGCGCTGCTTGGCGCCACGCTGCTGCCCCTGCCCCAGGCCTGGGCGGATGCCTATCCCACCCGACCGGTCAAGCTGGTCGTGCCCTTCGCCCCTGGCGGCAATACCGATGTGCTGGCGCGCATGGTGGCACAGGGCCTGTCCGAGTCGCTGGGCCAGCCCGTGATCGTGGAAAACATCTCCGGCGCCAACGGCTCCATCGGCGCCAGCCGCGTGGCTTCGGCGGCCAATGATGGCTATACGCTGCTGTTCGGCACGGCCGGCACCCAGGCCATCAACCAGAGCCTGTACAAGAACCTGAGCGAGAAGAACCTGGGCGATTTCGAATACGTGGCCCTGGTCACCACCATCCCCAACGTGCTGGTGGTCAACGAGGCGCGCACGCCGGCCAGGACGGTGAAGGACCTGGTGGCACGCGCCGCCGCGCAAAAGACCGGCATGAGCTACGGCTCGCCGGGCAGCGGCTCCACGGTCCACCTGTCGGGCGAGCTGTTCAAGAGCGCCACCCAGCTGGACATGGTGCATGTGCCCTACAAGGGCAGCGCGCCGGCCCTGACCGACCTGCTGGGCGGCCAGATCGATTTCATCTTCGAGAACGTCACGCCCGCCCTGCCCTTCGTGCAGTCGGGCAAGCTCAAGGCCCTGGCCGTGACCTCGGAGCAGCGCCTGCCCGCCCTGCCCGATGTGCCGACCATGAAGGAAAGCGGCTACCCCGCCTTCGTGACCGGCACCTGGAACGGCGTGCTGGCACCCAAGGGCACGCCGACCGCCATCGTCAAGCGCCTGGAAGAGGCCACGCTCAAGGTGGCGGGCCATGCCGACTTCAAGTCCAAGGTGACGGCGCTGGGCGGCGAAGTGCGCCTGCTGGACTCCAAGGCCTTCCGCGAATTCACGCGGGCCGAGTACCAGCGCTGGAATGCCATCGTTCAGACGGCGAAGCTGGAGCGGCAATAACGCCGGCTCCGGTCCCCGCCTCCGGCGCCCGCTGGCGGCGGGCCCAGAACGTCTCGTTCGCCCAGCGCGGCTCCAGCGCATAGTAGTGCTCGTGATGGCTGCGGTACGCGGCGCGTATCGGCCGGATCCACGCATCCCAGGCAGGCAACGCACCGGCGTCGCCCGCCAGGCTGCGGCGCACGGCCAGGGCGGCCTCGCTGCCGGTGACCAGGCTGTTGAGCAGGCCCTGCGATGCCAGCGGATCGAAGGACAGGCAGGCATCGCCCACGGCCAGCCAATCCGGCCCGCTGGCTGCATCCAGCCATTGCTCGTGGGCGGCGGCCACCCGCAACGGCTCCAGCACCTGGCTGCCCACGCTGCGCGCGCCCACCAGGGCCGTGCGATCGGCCATGTCCAGCAGATCCGCCGTGCTGCGCAGGCGGCGGGCTTCGGGCAGGTCGATATCGGTCTGCCAGGCAATCACGCAACTGCCATCAGGCAGATCGGCGCTGTACCACCAGCCTTCGGCATCCGACTCGATCATGGTGGTGCCTGCATGCTCATGCGATGGCGGCTCCACCCAGGCGTGAAAACAGACCAGGCGGCCGTCGCGGCGGACCTCGGCACCCGCCTGCCGGGCCACCCGGGCCGCGCGGCCCGTGGCATCGACCACGATGCGGCAGGACAGCTCCAACGGGCCGTGCGCCGGGTCGCCCTGCGCCCTATCGATCAGGCAGCGCCAGCGCATGGGTGCGCCCGGTGGCTGGCGCTGCAGGCTGCGCAGCGTGGCGGGCACCAGGCAGGGCACGCCACGGCTGCGCGCAGCCTCCAGCAGCATGGCGTCGAAACGCTTGCGGTCCAGGTGCCAGCCCGCGCCATGCGGGTCGAACAGTGCGTCCTGAAAGATGACCTCGGAGCTTCCCCACAATGACCGCCGCGACCAGGCAGGACGGTGGCCCTGTGCCGCGAACGCATCCCACACGCCCAGGTCGGACAGAATCACCCGGGCCGCAGCGGGCAGGGTTTCGCCAATGGCCCGCCCAGCCTGCACGGCGCGTCCTACCAGCGCCACGCGGCAATGCCCTGCCAGCTGCGCGGCAACGGCCGCGCCCGCCGGTCCCGCGCCCACGACGAGCACATCCAGTTCATCCGGCAGCGGCGCGGTGGCCATGGCATGCGCAGACATAGACATGGCCGCCATTCAGCGCGGCAGCACCGGGCCGCGCTGCGTCAGGGCGCGCAGCTGCTCTTCGTTGTCTGCGTCGAAGGGCTCGATGCGGGGAGGCGCTTCCTGCCCGGCCGGTTGCACGGCAGTCTTGAGCATGTGCGACGGCGCCGGGGCGATGCGGTTTTCCACCTGCATCACCGGCGGGAAGTCCTTGTCGCCACGCGGGCCCGGCCGATTCTCGATGACGCCCATGTCACCGAAGTGGCTGATCATGCGGTTGATTTCGCTCTCATAGCCTCCCTCGCCCAGGGTGCGGAACCACGACTCGCGCCGGTTGAAGGCGGCGACACGCTGCTCGCGCGGCAGTTCGGTATCGATGACCTTTTCATAGGCCTCCTGCGTCAGCACCTGGTTGGGCACGCGGGCCGGCCAGAACGTGGGCAGGTAGGGGTCGTAGCGCGGGCCGTAGCCGGCGTAGTAGCCGCTGCGGCAGCTGGCGGTGTCGGTCTGCCAGGGAACGGCCATCCAGCGCGTGAGGTCACCGGCCACCTGTGCATACAGCGGCCCGCTCTCGGACAGCGCCACGGCGGGGGTGAGCCGCGAGCCGTAGAGCTGCAGCTCGGGCGGGTTCTCGGCCGCCTCGCGGATGCGAAATGGCGCCCGGTACATGCTGGCGTGGCGCATGGGCCAGGTGATCTCGCAACCCGGGTGAAAGGCATCGGCCAGGCAGTCGTCCATGGCGGCATGGTCGAGCATGGTGGGCTGCTCCTGCAGCGGCACATCGGACAGCTGGGCCGGGTACTTCTGTCCGGGCGTCCAGTCGGAGAGAAAGTGGCCTGCGGCCCACAGGTCCAGCATCCTCAGCTGCGTGGCCGTCAGCGCCGCATGCTGGCGCGGCGTGTCGGCCGGCGGCACGGCCATGGCGTCGCCATACAGCCAGGGCCAGGGCTGGGGAGATGCGCCATCACGGTCAAAACGGCGGAAGGCATTCGCAACCTGCTGGCGCAGCTCGGCCCAGGTCGTGCCCGGGCTGTTGAGCCTGGCGATCCACGCTTCGTCATCTGCACTGGCCGCCCCGCCCCAGCCGAACTGGGATGCAAAGCCCTTGTTCGCCCACTGCAGGCTGCTCTGGCGCTGGAGTATGGGCAGGATGTGCCGGCTGAAGGAGACGTGCAGCGGGAAGGCGGCCATGCCCGAGTGGATGTACACATCCTCCATCAGGTCCTTCATGGTGCGCACCGACTTCATCTGCGGGCCGTAGTTGGGCGGCGCAACCGTGACCCATGCCGCATCCACCGGCACGGAAACGCCGGCCACGACGACCTTCGCGCGCACCGGGCCGTCGGCCACATCGTCATGCCAGCCCTCGTTGTTCGCAAACGTGGTGGCCTTGGAGCCATCCACGGAGGCAGAGACGCCCCGGCCTCCCAGCACGAGAAGCTGGCCCGTCTTTTCAATGCGCAATTCGCCCAGATAAACCGGCTTGCCGCAGAAACTACCGCTATCGAATGCCACCGGGGCCGAGCCTTTGGCAATTCGGCGGGCTCCCGGTCGAATGGCCAGGCTTTTCCGGTCCTTCACCGTGGCATTGCGCAAAATCGTGGGATCGGCCGTTGCGGCTTCAGGCACGTCCAGCGCCAATTGGAATTGATACCAGGCGGCTTTGGTATTGGCCAGTTCGACTTCCCATTCGATTTCGTCCTGGTCGGCCGTGAGTTCACGCACCACCTCGCCCGCGGCGTTGTAGCCGTAGATGCGAAAGCGCGCAGCCTGGCGCTTGAGCGCGCCCTGCGCATCACGCAGGCTGCCCGGCGCCATGGGCGGCACATGCATCAGCTCGGGGCCGACATAGTACTCATCCGGGCTATTGCCAATACGCGCCACACCAATTCCCGGGTGTATGGCAGCACGCACAATGGTGGAGTCGATTCCCATTTGTCGCCCTTTCAGTTGCTGAGGCACTGATTGCAACAAATGGTATCAAAAATGCCGAGACAAAGTTAATTATCGGGAATCGACAATCCATAGCAGCGCGCAAATCGATTCATATGAACCCATTGGCGCAAAAGATGCCGAATCGCTATTGATAATGAATTGGCAAGATAAATACCGGTTCACAGCAGCACGATGTCGTACTGCTCCTGTGCCATGGCGGTCTCGGCCTGCAGCGAGATGGGTTTCTTGATGAAGTCGGACAGGCCGGCCAGGTGCTGGCTTTCCTCGTCCAGGAACATCTCGACCACCTTGGGCGAGGCCACGATGCGGAACTCGCGCGGGTTGAACTGGCGCGCCTCGCGCAGGATTTCTCGCAGCACCTCGTAGCAGACGCTGCGCACGGTCTTCACATGGCCCTTGCCCTGGCAGACCGGGCAGGATTCGCACAGCATGTGGGCCAGCGATTCGCGCGTGCGCTTGCGCGTCATCTCCACCAGGCCCAGCTGCGAGAAGCCACCCGCCATGGTCTTGACCCGGTCGCGCCCGAGCTGGCGCTTGAATTCGGACAGCACCTCGGCCTGGTGGTCGTCGCGCACCATGTCGATGAAATCCACGATGATGATGCCGCCCAGGTTGCGCAGGCGCAGCTGGCGCGCGATCTGGTGGGCGGCTTCCAGGTTGGTCTTGAAGATGGTGTCGTCGAAGTTGCGCGCGCCCACGTAGCCGCCGGTATTGACGTCCACCGTGGTCAGCGCCTCGGTCTGGTCCACGATCAGGTAGCCGCCCGACTTGAGGTCCACCCGCCGGCCCAGCGCGCGGGCGATTTCCTCGTCGATGGCGAACAGATCGAAGATGGGCCGCTCGCCGCGGTAATGCTGCAGCTTGGGCACGGCCGCCGGCATGTACTCCTGCCCGAAGGTCATGAGCAGGGCGAACTGCTCCTTGGAGTCGATGCGGATGCTCTGCGTGCCTTCGCCCACCAGATCGCGCAGCACGCGCTGCAGCAGGTTCAGGTCCTGGTGCAGCAGCGACATGGGCGGCAGGCGCACCGAGGCCTCCTTGATGCGGCTCCAGGTCTTGCGCAGGTAGCGGATGTCGTCGGCCAGCTCGGCGTCGCTGGAGTCCTCGCCATTGGTGCGCAGGATGAAGCCGCCGCCGCCGCCGGTCTCCTTGGTGCCGACCAGGCCCTGCAGCCGGGCGCGCAGGGCATCGCGCTCGCCCTGCGGGATTTTCTGCGAGATGCCGATGTGGTCGTCCTGCGGCAGCAGCACCAGCAGGCGTCCCGCAATGCTGATCTGCGTGGACAGGCGCGCGCCCTTGGTGCCGATCGGATCCTTGATGACCTGCACCATGATGGTCTGGCCCTCGAAAACCTGCTTTTCGATGGGCACGACAGGCATGTCCTTGCGCGCGAACATGGGGGCCTCGCCCCCTTCCTGCCGCTGCCAGACATCGGCCACGTGCAGGAAGGCCGCGCGCTCCAGGCCGATGTCGATGAAGGCCGACTGCATGCCCGGCAGCACACGCGAGACCTTGCCCAGGTACACGTTGCCGACCAGGCCGCGCTCCAGCGGGCGCTCCATGTGCAGTTCCTGGACGGCGCCGTTCTCGATGATGGCCACGCGCGTTTCCTGTGGCGACCAATTGATCAGAATGTCTTGCTGCATGCTGTGCCTGTGGTGTGCTTTGTCGTTTGTATTTCTCGGCCGGAGCGGCCCGGCAGACATCTTGCCGTGCCGCGCGCTGCCATCGGCCGTGCGCGCCTGCCTGCACGCCCCTCGGGGCCCAGGTCGGGGAGCTGGCCTACAGCGCCCAGCCCAGCTCGCGCAACAGCGCCGCCGTCTCGAACAGCGGCAGGCCCATGATGCCCGAGTAGCTGCCTTGCAGCCACTGCACATGGGCCGCCGCACGGCCCTGTATGCCATAGGCACCGGCCTTGCCCATGGGCTCGCCCGAGGCCACATACGCGTCGATCTGCTGAGCGCTCATGGCCGCAAAGCGAACCCGGGAGACCGACAGCGCAGCCAGGCGCCGCGCGCCATGCTGTATGGCCACGGCCGTCAGCACCTCATGCTCTCGGCCGGCAAGCCCCGTCAGCATGCGGCGTGCATCTTCGGCATCGGCGGGCTTGCCCAGAATGCGGCCGTCGAGCGCCACCGTGGTGTCCGAGCAGAGCACGGGAGCGGCAGCCAGCGCACGGCGCGCGTGGCGGGCCACGGCAGCGTCGAGCTTGAGGGCGGTCACGCGCTGCACGTAGTCGCGCGCTGCCTCGCCGGCCAGCTCGGCTTCCATGGCCTCGGCATCTTCGGCGATGTCGCCATCCGCATTGGGCAGCAAAAGCTCATGGGCCACGCCCAGCTGCTCCAGCAGTTGGCGGCGGCGGGGGCTTTGGGAGGCTAGGTAGATGAAGGGCGGCATGATGAAAATGAGAAATGCCTTCAGCCCTTTGTATCAAAGCGCCGAAGGCTATCAAAATCATAGTATCACGAGATCTTCCGATCCGCATGACACCGCCGCTGCCGCTATTCCCGGTGGTAGGGATGGCCGGCGTTGACCGACCAGGCACGGTACAGCTGCTCGATAAGGAGCACCCGCACCATGGCATGCGGCAGGGTCAGGTCCGACAGGCGTATGCGCTCGTGTGCGGCCTGCCTGAAAGCGGGGTCCAGACCGTCCGGGCCTCCGATGATGAGGGCCACGTCATCGCCCTCCAGCTGCCAGCCCTGCAGGCGCTGGGCCAGGGCCTTGGTCGTCAGATTGGTGCCGCGCTCATCGAGCACGACGATGCGCGTGCCGCGCGGAATGGCGGCCTCGATGCGCTTGCGCTCGGCCGCATACAGGGTCTCGACCGTCTTGGAGCCGCGTGGCTCCGTCTTGACGGCCTTGAGCTCCACCTTGAGTTCCGGAGGAAAACGCTTGGCGTAGTCGTCGTAGGCTGTCTGCGCCCAGTCGGGCACATGCTGGCCCACGGCCACGATCAACAGCTTCATGCAGCGTCAGCCCTGAACCGCTCAGGCCTTGGCGCGGGGGGCGCGCTTGGCTGCCGGCTTGGCGGCAGGCTTGGCAGCGGCGCCGGCCTTGGCCTTGGCGGGGGCGCGGTTGACCACCACGGTCTTGATGGCCTTGGGCGCCGCCGTCTTGCCGGCCGGCGACTTGGCTGCGGCCGACTTCACAGCAGCCGGCTTTGCCGCTGCGGAACGGGGTGCAGCGGCCTTGGCAGGGGCCGCCTTCTTGGCAGCGGGCTTCTTGGCGGCGGCGGAGGCTGCGCCAGAAGCGGCCTTCTTGGCTGCAGGCTTGGCAGCGGTTGCCGCGGCCTTCTTGGTTGCAGCCTTCTTGGCCTTTTCTTCCGCCTTGTCGGTGGCAGCCGAGCGCGTGGGCTTGGGAGCGCCCAGCTTCAGGCGCACAGGCGTCTCGCCCCAGATCTCTTCCAGGCGGTAGTACTGGCGGATGGCCGGCTGCATGACATGGACCACGGCCTGGCCGCAGTCCACGATGATCCACTCGCCGTTTTCTTCGCCTTCCTGGCGCGGCACGGGGAACCCGGCCTGCTTGACGGCGTCGCGCACGCTGGAGGCCAGCGCCTTGGTCTGGCGGTTGGAGGTGCCCGCAGCCACGATCACGCGCTCGAACAGCGGCGAGAGCTTTTCGGTATTGAAGACCTGGATGTCTTGGGCCTTGACGTTTTCGAGGCCGTCAACAATGGCGCGTTGCAGCTTGGTCACGTCGCGCTTGGCTGCGGAATCCGATTTGGTGGAAGTGGTCATCAGGCGGTGATCAATGGAATAGGAATGGGATCAATATAGCGCGAGCGCCGTGCGGCCCGTAGAGGGCTGGGCTGTAGCGGCGCTCCAAAATGCATGGAGTTCGCCCACAGATCGCCGGAAGATTTCGCGCCGAAGAAAGTGGAGAACGCAGCCAACGCTGCGCCTCAAGCTATTGAAATTATAGTTTTGCCGCCTATTCCCTTGCACGCGCGGATTTCGCCACGCCGCTCGGGATGGCGGCTCTCGGGCTCAAAGCCAGTCGCGGGGCACCAGGAATTGCTCCAGCAAAGCGCGCTCGGGGGTGCCGGGCGCGTCCTCGCGCTGGTAGCTCCAGCTCGCATGCGGTGGCATGGACAGCAAGATGGACTCCGTACGCCCGCCGGACTGCAGGCCGAAGTGCGTGCCCCGGTCCCAGACCAGGTTGAACTCCACATAGCGGCCGCGGCGGTAGCGCTGGAAATCGACCTGCTGCTGCCCGTAGTCCATGGCCTGGCGGCGCTCGACGATGGGAAGGTAGGACTCCAGAAAGGCATCGCCCACCGAGCGCAGCATGTCGAAACTGCGCGCCTGGCCCAGCTCCGAGAAGTCGTCGAAGAAGATGCCGCCGATGCCGCGCTGCTCGTTGCGGTGCTTCAGGCGGAAGTACTCGTCGCACCAGGTCTTGAAGCGCGGGTAAAGCGTGTCGCCAAAAGGCGCCAGCGCATCGCGGCAGACGCGGTGAAAGTGCTGTGCATCTTCCTCGAAGCCGTAGACCGGCGTCAGGTCCATGCCGCCGCCGAACCAGCAGGTGGGTTCGTTGCCCGGCTGCCCTGCCGCACCTGAGCCGGCCGCACCTGAGCCGGCTGCAATCATTCGCACATTCATGTGCACCGTAGGCACAAAAGGATTGCGCGGATGGAAGACCAGGGACACGCCCATGGCCTCGAACGGCGCACCGGCCAGCTCAGGCCGGTGCTGCGTGGCCGAGGGCGGCAGCTGCGGCCCGCGCACATGCGAGAAGCCACAGCCCGCGCGCTCGAACACGCGGCCACCTTCCATGATGCGGGTGATGCCATCGCCCTGCAGGCGCTCGCCGGGGCCCTTGCTCCAGGCGTCGGACAGAAAGCGTGCACCGCCCTCGCCTTCCACCTGTTCCAGCGCCTGCGTGATGCGGGCCTGCAGGCCCGTCAGGTACTCGCGCACCCGGGCCACGGGCAGCGCCTGCCCGGTCGATTGCTCTGCCATGGACTCAGTTCTTCACGGCACGGAAGCCGATGTCGCGGCGGTACTGGGCACCATCGAAATGGATGCCACGCGCCACGTCATAGACCTTTTGCTGGGCCTGCTTGACGCTGTCGGCCAGTACGGTGACGCACAGTACGCGGCCACCGCTGGTGACGGGCACACCGTCCTTGAGCTGGGTGCCGGCATGGAAGACCATGGCATCGGCGGCGTCCTGCGGCAGCCCGCTGATGGCATCGCCCTTGCGCGGGTCCTCGGGGTAGCCTGCTGCGGCCATGACCACGCCCAGCGCCGTGCGGCGGTCCCATTGCAGCTCGACCTGGTCGAGCTTGGCATCGGTGGCCGCCAGCATGACGTCCACCAGATCGCTCTTGAGACGCATCATGATGGGCTGGGTCTCGGGGTCGCCCATGCGGCAGTTGAACTCCAGCGTCTTGGGATGGCCGGATGCATCGATCATCAGGCCCGCATACAGGAAGCCGGTGTAGGGAATGCCGTCCTTTTCCATGCCACGGATGGTCGGCAGGATGATCTCGCGCATGGCGCGGGCATGCACGTCGGCCGTGACCACGGGCGCGGGCGAGTAGGCGCCCATGCCGCCCGTGTTCGGACCCTGGTCGCCGTCCTTCAGGCGCTTGTGGTCCTGGCTGGTCGCCAGGGCCAGGACGTTCTTGCCGTCGCACAGCACGATGAAGCTGGCTTCCTCGCCGGCGAGGAATTCCTCGATCACCACGCGGGCACCGCCGTCGTTGTGGGCCACGCCGTACTTGTTGTCCACGAGCATGAAGTCCACGGCGTCGTGGGCTTCCTGCAGCGTGGTCGCAACGACCACGCCCTTGCCTGCGGCCAGGCCGTCGGCCTTGACCACGATGGGCGCACCCAGGCGATCCACATAGGCGTGGGCAGCAACCGGGTCGGTGAAAGTCTCGTAGAGCGCCGTGGGGATGCCGTGGCGCGCCATGAAGTTCTTGGAAAACGCCTTGGAGCTTTCCAGCTGGGCGGCCGCCTTGGAGGGGCCGAAGATGCGCAGGCCGTGGGCGCGGAACTCATCGACCACGCCGGCAGCCAGCGGAGCCTCGGGGCCGACCACGGTCAGCGCGACCTTCTCGGCCTGCGCCCACTCGCGCAGCGCCTGCGGGTCGGTGATGTTGAGGTTCTCCACCTTGCCGCCGGCCAGGCCCGTGCCACCGTTGCCGGGGGCCACATAGACCTTGGTCGATTTCGGCGATTCAGCCAGTTTCCACGCCAGGGCGTGCTCGCGGCCTCCGCCACCAATCACAAGAATTTTCATAGTTCAGCGTTGTGGTAGACGTCCTGTACGTCATCCAGGTCTTCGATCATGTCCAGCAGCTTTTGCATGCGGGCTGCGTCATCGCCTTGCAGGGCGATGGTGTTTTCCGGGCGCATGGTGACTTCAGCCACCTCCGGCGTCAGGCCCTTGGCCTGCAGCGCGTCGCGCACGGTTTCGAACTCTGCGGGTGCGGTCAGCACCTCGATGGCTCCCTCGTCATCGGTGATCACGTCCTCGGCGCCGGCCTCCAGAGCCACTTCCATGATCTGGTCCTCGTCGCTTCCGGGAGCGAAGATCAGTTGTCCGACATGCTTGAACTGGAAGGACACGGAACCCTCCGTGCCCATGTTGCCACCGTACTTGCTGAAGGCGTGACGCACATCCGCCACAGTGCGCACGCGATTGTCGGTCATGGTGTCCACGATGATGGCCGCGCCGCCAATGCCGTAGCCTTCGTAGCGGATTTCCTCGTAGGTCACGCCTTCGAGGTTGCCCGTGGCCTTGTCGATGTTGCGCTTGATGTTGTCGGCCGGCATGTTGGCCGCCTTGGCCTTTTCCACCGCCAGGCGCAGGCGCGGGTTGGCGCTGAGATCGCCCCCTCCCGTGCGTGCCGCCACCATGATTTCACGGATGATGCGAGTCCAGACCTTGCCGCGCTTTTCGTCCTGGCGGCCTTTGCGGTGCTGGATATTGGCCCATTTACTGTGTCCTGCCACAGGCTGTCCTTTGATATTGATTTAACCTTGCGGCTGGGATTTTACTTTTGACCGCATGCTCCCCCGAGGAAACCCGAAATGGCCGCTCCACTTCTGATCGCCCGCCACTCTGCCACAGAATGCCTGCTGCTGCCCGCACTGGCCAATCGACATGGCCTGATCACCGGCGCCACGGGCACCGGAAAGACCGTGACGCTGCAGAAAATGGCGGAAGGCTTCTCCGAAATCGGCGTGCCGGTGTTCATGGCCGACATCAAGGGCGACCTGTCGGGCATCAGCCAAAGCGGCAGCACGGGCGCCAAGATGGCGGCTTCGCTGCAGGAGCGCGGCATCGAGATTCCCCAGCCCCTGGCCTGCCCCACCACGCTGTGGGACGTGTTCGGCGAGCTGGGCCATCCGGTGCGCGCCACGGTTTCGGACATGGGGCCGCTGCTGATCGGGCGCATGCTGGCCCTGAACGACACGCAGATGGGCGTGCTCAACCTGGTCTTCAAGATTGCCGACGACAACGGACTGCTGCTGCTGGACCTCAAGGACCTGCGGTCCATGCTCCAGCACGTGGGCGACAACGCCAAGCAGTTCACCACCGAGTACGGCAACATCAGTGCCGCCAGCGTGGGGGCCATACAGCGCGGGCTGGTGGCCATCGAGTCGCAGGGCGGCGACAAATTCTTTGGCGAGCCCATGCTCGACATCAACGACCTGATGCAGACCGATGCGGGCGGCAAGGGCGTGGTCAACATCCTGGCGGCAGAGAAGCTGATGAATTCGCCGCGCCTGTACTCCACCTTCCTGCTGTGGATGCTGTCCGAGCTGTTCGAGCGCCTGCCCGAGATCGGCGACCCCGACAAGCCCAAGCTGGTCTTCTTCTTCGACGAGGCCCACCTGCTGTTCAACGATGCGCCCAAGGTGCTGCTCGAACGCATCGAGCTGGTGGTGCGCCTGGTGCGCTCCAAGGGCGTGGGCGTGTATTTCGTCACGCAAAACCCGATGGACGTGCCCGACACCGTGCTGGCCCAGCTGGGCAATCGCGTGCAGCACGCGCTGCGCGCCTTCACGCCGCGCGACCAGAAGGCCGTCAAGGCCACGGCCACCACGATGCGGCCCAAGCCGGGGCTGGACATCGAGGCCGCCATCACGGAGCTGGCCGTGGGCGAGGCCCTGGTGAGCTTCCTCGATGAAAAGGGCCGCCCCGGCATCACCGAACGCGCCTATGTCATTCCACCGGGCAGCCAGATCGGTCCGATCAGCGAGGAGCAGCGCAAGGTCTTGCTGGCGCAATCGCTGGTGGCAGGTGTCTATGAAAAGGCGGTGGACCGCGAATCGGCCTACGAAGTGCTGCGCGGACGCACGGCAGCATCCGGCGACGGGGCCTCGCCGGCAGGCCCTGCCGGAGCCGCACCCGCCGCCAGCGAAGGCGGCGGCGCCATGATGGACGGGCTCAAGGATCTTCTGTTCGGCACCACAGGCCCGCGCGGAGGCAAGCACGACGGCCTGGTGCAGACCATGGCCAAGTCCACCATGCGCACCATGGGCAATTCGCTGGGCAAGGAAATCCTGCGCGGCGTGCTCGGCGGCATCCTGGGCAACAAGAAGCGCTGAAGCGCTGGCGCACCGGCACTGCGCCGCATCAAACACCATAGCACCCAGCCGTTGCCATGCAACGGCTGGCGCATTTCAGGGCGCTGAAAGCCTGCGCATGCGGCTATGATCGAAACCGCCTCCATCCACTTTGCGGAACCGCACGCCATGACGACGAACAGCCCTCCCTCGCTGCCCACCTATGACGACGTTGCCGCCGCAGCCAGCCGGCTGGAGGGCGTGGCCCACCGCACCCCCATACTGCGCAGCCGCACCGCCGACGAGCTGCTGGGCGCCCAGCTGTTCTTCAAGTGCGAGAACCTGCAGCGCACGGGCGCCTTCAAGATACGCGGCGCCTACAACGCGCTGTCGCAGTTCACGCCCGAGCAGCGCAAGCGCGGCGCCCTGGCCTTCTCTTCGGGCAACCATGCCCAGGCCGTGGCACTGGCCGCGCAGATGCTGGACATGCCCGCGCTCATCGTCATGCCCGAGGATGCGCCTGCCTCCAAGATGGCGGCCACCCGCTCCTACGGCGCCCAGGTGGTGACCTATGACCGCTTCACCGAGGACCGCGAAGCCATCTCCCGGCGCCTGGCCGACGAGCGCGGCATGACGCTGATCCCGCCGTTCAACCACCGCGACGTGATTGCCGGCCAGGGCACGGCGACCAAGGAATTGTTCGAGGAGGTGCCCGATCTGGACTACCTGTTCGTCTGCCTGGGCGGCGGCGGCCTGCTGTCGGGCAGCCTGCTGGCAGCCGGACAGCTCGCCCCGCGCTGCAAGGTCTACGGCGTCGAGCCCCAGGCCGGCGACGATGCCCGCCAGTCGCTGCGCGCAGGCCGGATCGTGCAGATCCCCACGCCCCACACCATTGCCGACGGCGCGCAGACCCAGTCCATCGGCGATATCACATTCGCCATCATCCGCGAGCATGTCGAAGATATCCTGGCCGTGGCGGACGAGCATCTGGTGCAGGCCATGCGCTTTTACGCGGAACGCAAGAAAATCGTGGTCGAACCCACGGGTGCGCTCTCGCTGGCGGGCGCCCTGCATGGCGGGGTTGCGCTGTCGGGCGCACGCGTGGGCATTCTCATCAGCGGCGGCAATGTGGACCTGGCGCGCTACGCGCGCTTTCTGCACGACTGAACCGACCCCTGGCGCCGGCCCCAAAATACCGGCGCCCTTTTTTCCAGAAGAAAACCATGAGTACTCTGCACCTGATCGACCACCCGCTGGTCCAACACAAGCTCACGCTGATGCGCCGCAAGGAAGCCAGCACCAACAGCTTTCGCCGCATGCTGGGCGAGCTGTCCACGCTGATGGCCTACGAGATCACGCGCGACATGCCGCTGCAGGACATCGAGATCGAGACCCCGCTGGAGACCATGACCGGCAAGGTCATCGACGGCAAGAAGCTGGTGCTGGTGTCCATCCTGCGCGCCGGCAACGGTTTCCTCGACGGCATGCTCAACGTCGTGCCCGGCGCGCGCATTGGCCACATCGGCCTGTACCGCGACCCCGAGACGCTGCAGCCCGTCGAGTACTACTTCAAGATGCCCTCCGAGATGGAAGAGCGCGACGTGCTGGTCGTCGATCCCATGCTGGCCACGGGCAATTCGGCCGCCGCCGCCGTGGCGCGCCTGAAGCAGCTGAACCCGAAGTCCATCAAGTTCATGTGCCTGCTGGCAGCGCCCGAAGGCGTGGCCACCATGCAGAAGGCCCATCCCGACGTGGACATCTACACGGCCGCCGTGGACCGCCAGCTGGACGCCCACGGCTACATCCTGCCGGGCCTGGGCGACGCGGGCGACCGAATCTTCGGCACCAAGTGAGCCGCCGGGCGCTGGGCGCCTGCACCCACAAAAAAGCCGCACGATGTGCGGCTTTTTTGCTTGGCAGCGGGGACAGCGTCATCAATCCACCAGGCCCGCGTAGACGTTCTGCACGTCATCGTCGTTCTCGATGCCGGCCAGGAAGTCCTGCACTTCCTCCTGCTGCTCAGCCGACAGGCTGGCCATGCTGACCGGCGTCTTGGCCTTGTAGCCCAGCTTGGCCGACAGCACCTTGAAGCCCTGGGCCGGCAGCGCCTTGCTCACGGTATCGAGGTCGGTGGGGTCGGTGATGAACAGCGTCGTGCCCTCTTCCTCGCCGGGCTCGAAGTCCTGTGCACCGGCCTCGATGGCGGCCAGTTCGGCATCGGCGCCGCCTTCGGGCTCGCCTTCGATCATGCCCACATGGTCGAAGTCCCAGGCCACGGCCGTCATCTGGCCCTTGCGAAAGCACACGCGCATGTTGGGCGCCGTGCGGTTCACGTTGTCGGTCAGGCACTCGATCATCACCGGCACGCGGTTGGGGCCGTAGCCTTCATAGACCACGCGCTCGTAGTTGACGGCATCGGCACCCACGCCCGAGCCCTTCTTGATGGCACGCTCGAGCGTGTCCTTGGGCATGGAGGCCTTGCGTGCGGCTTCCACCGCCATGCGCAGGCGCGAGTTGCCTGCCGGATCGGCGCCGGCGCGCGCCGCGACGATGATTTCCTTGACAAGCTTGCCAAACAGCTTTCCCTTGGCGTCGGCGACCAGCGCCTTGCCCTTTGCTTTCCATTGCGCGCCCATGGCTGCTTTTCCCTTGCGGATTCTCTGGTGGGTAGGAGGCGCCGCCGCCCGCCCCCGCAGGGACCCGGCCCGGCGCCGAAAGAGCGCTGTTTATACACCCGCGCAAGTGGCTGCGCGGGCTTTTTGCGCAGTGGTTGACAGGTCGCCGCAGGCTCTGGTGGCGTCGTGCATGATGCTGGCTTGTGCGAAGCCCCCTGCCTGCGCTGCACCGCCGCCGACGTCCACTGCGGTGCATCCGGCTTCCCGTCTTGTCCCCTCATCACAGGAGCATCGGCATGCCGCCATCCCTATCCGCCGCCCTCGCCATCAGCACCCTGGGCCTGTCCGGCGCACTGTGGGCCGCCAGCCCCAACCTCTCCACAGAAATCGTCGCCGAAGGCCTGGAGCACCCCTGGGCCATGGCTTTCCTGCCGGATGGGCGCTACCTGGTGACCGAGCGGCCGGGCCGCATGCGCATCGTGCAGGGCGACGGAAGGCTGGGCGCTCCCCTGGCGGGCCTTCCGGCCGTGGAGGCCGCAGGCCAGGGCGGCCTGCTGGACGTGGTGCTGGACAGCGACTTCGCGCGCAACCGCCAGCTGTACTTCTGCTACTCCGAGCCCGGCAGCGGCGCCGACAGCGGCAAGAACAGCACGGCGCTGGCCAGCGCCCGGCTGTCCGACGATGCCAGCCGGCTGGAGCAGGTGAAAGTGCTGTTCTCGCAGCGCCCCAGGTACGCGAGCGCATTGCATTTCGGCTGCCGCATCGTGGAGCGCAGGGTGGACGGCAAGAGCGATGGCACGCTGTTCCTGGCGCTGGGCGAGCGCTCGCGCTACAAGGAAGAGGCCCAGAACCTGCAAAGCCACCTGGGCAAGATCGTGCGCATTGCCAAGGACGGCAGCGTGCCCAGGGACAACCCCTTTGTCGGCCGCGCGGATGCCTGGCCCGAGATCTGGAGCTACGGCCACCGCAACGCCCAGGGCGCGGCGCTGGCGCCCGATGGCAGCCTGTGGATGCATGAGCACGGCCCGCAGGGCGGCGACGAGGTCAACCGGCCCGAGCCCGGCAGGAACTACGGCTGGCCCGTGATCACCTACGGCGAGAACTATGGCGGCGGCAGGATCGGCGCCGGCATCACGCGCAAGGAGGGCATGGAGCAGCCGCTGCACTACTGGGTCCCGTCGATCGCCCCCTCAGGCATGGCCTTTGTGACCAGTGACCGGTATGGGGCGCAATGGAAGGGATCGCTGGTCGTGGGCTCGCTCAAGTTCCAGCGGCTGGAGCGCCTGACGATCAGGTCCGGCAAGGTGACGGCCAGCGAGCAGGTGCTGCCGCGCCTGGGCCAGCGCGTGCGCGATGTGCGCCAGGGACCGGACGGCTGGCTTTACCTGCTGACGGACGCCCAGGGCGGGCAGTTGCTGCGCGTCACCGCCACGCCCTGAGTCCCGTCACGCGCGGCGGCTCACTGCACGGTGATGCCGTTGGCCTTGACCACGGCATCCCAGCGCTTGCGCTCGGCGGCCACGAAGCCCGTGAAGGCGGCGGAGGAGCTGCCCACGGGCGTCAGGCCCAGTTTCTCCAGGCTGGCGCGCGTGGCCGGCAGGGCCAGGGCCTTTTGCACCAGGTCCTGCAGCTTCTGCACGGTCTCGGGCGCGGCGCCTGCGGGCAGGAAGAAGCCGTTCCACTCCGTGACCTCGAAGCCCTTGATGCCGCTTTCCGCCACCGTGGGCACGTCGGGCAGGTCCGGCATGCGCTTGGCCGAGGACACGGCCAGCGCCTTGAGCTTGCCGCCCTTGACATAGTTGATGCTGGAGGCGGCGTTGGCAAAGTACACATCGACCTGGCCGCCCATGACATCGACGATGGCGGGCGCCCCGCCCTTGTAGGGAACGTGGACGGCATCGAACTTGGCGTCTGCCTTGAGCAGTTCCGTCGCCATCTGGGCCAGGCTGCCCGGGCCGTAGGAGGCATAGGTGAGCCTGCCGGGCTTTTGCCGCGCGGCATTCATGAAGTCGGCCAGGCTGTTGTAGGGCGAGGACGGCGCCGCCACGAGGATGTTGGGCACGCTGATGGCCTGGGACACGGCAATGAAGTCCTTGGCCGGGTCATAGGGCAGCTTGCGCAACGCGGGGTTGATGGCGAAGGACGATGCGTCATACAGCACCGTATAGCCATCGGCCTTGGCACGCGCCACGAGGGCAGCACCAATGGCGCCGCTGGCGCCGGCCTTGTTGTCCACCACCACGGTCTGGCCCGAGACCTCGCCCAGCGCCTTGGCGATGATGCGCGCCGCATTGTCCGCACCGCCGCCGGCCGAGAACGGCACGACGACCGTGATGGCCTGCGCGGCCGGATAGTCAGCCGCATACAGCGTGCCCTGGAAAAGTCCCAGTCCCAGGCCCAACCCCAAGGCCAGCACCGTCATGGCGGGCCGCAATGTCTTGATCTTCTTCACGTTTCTGTCTCCTGTTGCTCCATGGTGAAAACCTGGGCTGCGAGGCTTGCGTGCCCCGCGCCCTCAATCGAATCCGTACAGCTCGGCGGCGTTGTCCACCAGCACGCGGGCGCGCAGCGCCGCATCGGGAATCCAGCGTGACAACAGGGCCAGCAGCATGGGGGTCTGCGGCGGATGGGCAGCTTCGGTGACATGGGGCCAGTCGCTGCCCCAGACCAGGCGCTGCGGGGCCTCGGCCACCCAGGCCTGCGCCAGCGCGTCGCAATCGGCATAGCCTGCGGCCAGGCCCGCCCGGCTGTTCAGATACGGGCCCGAGAGCTTGACCCAGGCCCTGCCCTGCTGCACCAGCCCACGGACCACACCGAAGGCGGGCTGGTGCACGCCTGCGCCGTCAGTGCTGTCAGCCAGCCGCGCCATGTGGTCGAACACCAGGGTGCATGGCAGCCGCTGCAGCAGCGCCGCATGGGCCTCGATCTGGCTGGCCAGCCAGTGCAGCTGCACATGCCAGCCCAGCGCGGCAATGCGCTCGGCCAACGGCTCCAGCATGTCCAGCCGCACGGCTGCATCGTGCTCGGTGTGCAGCGAAAAGCGGATGCCGCGAATGCCGCCGTCATGCAGCGCCTGCAACTGGGCGTCGGTGATCTCGGGGTGCACTACGGCAATGCCACGCGTGCTTGCTGCGCCCAGCGACTGGATGGCGTGCAGCGTGGCCCGGTTGTCCGTGCCATGCGCACGCGGCTGGACGATGACGGCGCGCTCCAGCCCCATGGCGCCGCGCAGCTGCGCATAGTCGGCCGCCGTGGCATGGGCGCGCATGGCCTGCGGAGCCTCGGCCCAAAAACGCGTACCAAAGCGCGGATCGAAGACGTGCAGATGGGCGTCGCAGGCGCCTGCGGGCAGTGCCTGCATCAGCGGCTCTCTTGCGCGGCGGCCTTCAGGGCCTCGGTATGCTGGCCCAGCGTGGGCGCGGCAAAGGCCGGCGGGCCGGGCGTGCGGTCGAACTCCACGGCGCCGGCAAAGCCCCGGTAGCTGCCCAGGGTCGGATGCTCGAAACGGGTGACCATGCCTTCGGCCTGCACCTGCGGGTCGTCGAACATGTCTTCCACCGTGCGCGCCGCCGCGCAGGGCACTTCCTCGCCGAACAAGGCCTCCCATTCCAGTGCGCTGCGCCCCGCCAGCGCCTGGCGCAGCAGGGGCACCAGCACGTCGCGGTGCTGGGCGCGCTTGCGCACGGAGTCGTAGCGCTCGTCACCGGCCAGCTCGGGCAGCCCCAGCTTGCGGCACAGCGCCTCCCAGAAATGCGCGGTATTGGCCGAGATGTAGAGATGTCCTTCGCGCGTCGGGTGGATGCCCGTGATGCCGCCGGAGCGCATGTCGCGCCCCACCTCGCGCGGCTCGCCCTCGGCCCAGACCATGCGTGCGGACTGCATGGTCAGCGCCGCGCGCAGCAGAGACACGCCCACATGCTGGCCCAGCCCGCTTTTCTCGCGCTCGTACAGCGCCGACGACACGCCGCCCGCCACCAGGGCCGAGGCGTAGTAGTCCACCACGGAGCCGTAGAGAATCTCGGGCGGCCCGCCTGCCTTGCCCTGCATGGCGCACATGCCGGTCATGGTCTGCAGCACCTGGTCGTAGCCCGCCTTGGCCTTGAGCGGCCCGCGGCTGCCATAGCCGGTGACGCTGCAATAGACGAGGCGTGGGTTGATGGCGGCCAGTTGCGCAAAACCGATGCCCAGCCGCTCGGGCACGCCGGGCCGGAAGTTGTGGACCAGCACATCGGCCTCGCGCACCAGGCGCAGCAGCACGGCGTGGTCGGCCTCGTTCTTCAGGTCCAGCACCATGCCCCACTTGCTGCGGTTCACGCCCAGGAAGGCGCGGCTTTCGGCCTCCAGCGTGGAGGGGTACTTGCGCAGGTTGTCGCCCACGGGCGGCTCGACCTTGATCACCTCGGCGCCCTGGTCCGCCAGCAGCGAGCAGCCATAAGGCCCCGCGATATAGGCGCTCAGATCCAGCACGCGCACACCGCTGAGCGGGCCTTTCGGTCCCTGGCGTTCACCGGGCACAAAACTCATTCGTTTCTCCTGATAGGGAAGCGGGAAGGCCTGGGGCGCCTCCCGCCAAAGGCCGGGTTCAATCGGCCTGGATATTGCGGTCCTTGGCGAGCTGCTTCCAGCGCGCCACGTCGCTGCGGATCACTTGTGCGAACTGCTGCGGCGTCACTGGGTTGGCAATGGCGCCTTCGCGCAGGAAGCTGGCCTGGATGGTCGGCTTGGCCAGCACCTGGTTCACGGCCTGGTTGAGGCGGTCCACGATGTCGGCAGGCGTGCCCGCAGGCGCCAGCAGCCCCCACCACAGATCGAACTCGTAGCCCGGGATGGCCGTTGCCATGGGCGTCAGGTCCGGCGCAATGGGGCTGGGCTTGAGGCTGGTGATGCCGATGGCGCGCAGCTTGCCGTTGCGCACCATGGGCAGGATGGACGGGCCGCTGGAGACCAGCATCTGCACCTGGTTGCCGATCACATCGGTCACAGCCGGACCCTGGCCCTTGTAGGGCACATGCATGATGTCCATGCCCGGCACCATGGAGCGCATCATCTCGGTCGCGAAGTGGTTGATGCTGCCGGTGCCCGAGGTGGCGTAGTTGAACTGGCCCGGGCTGGCCTTGATGGCGCGCACCAGATCCTGCGGCGTCCTGGCCGGGAATTCGTTGTTCACGGCCACCACCAGCGGGCCCTTGGCAAACATGGCCACGGGCGCCAGGTCCTTGACGGGGTCGAAGGGCATCTTGGCCTGCACCGCGGCATTCGTGGTCATGCTCGACGACACCGCCACCAGCGTGTAGCCGTCCGCCGCCGCCTTGGCCACCGAGGCCGTGCCGGTGTTGCCGCTGGCGCCGGGCCGGTTGTCCACGATCACGGTCTGCTTGAGCAGATCGCCCATTTCCTTGGCCACCTGGCGTGCGAACACATCGTTGGAGCCTCCCGGCGGATAGGGAACCACCATGGTGATGGCCTTGGACGGGAAGGCGCCCTGCGCCATCAATCCCGGCGAAGCCAGCCCGGCCAGCGTTGCCGTGGCCGCCAGCGCCACCAGCCTGCGCCGCGTGCGGCAATGCGAAATGCTCATGTCTTTGTCTCCTGTCCTGTTTCTTGTCGTTGTGTTGCCCGGCATGCAGGACGCCGGTACACCGGAATGCCAGAACCCTATTCAGGCCACCAGCAGCCCCTGTGCATGCGCCGCAGCCACGATGGCCTGGGCACGCAGCACAAAGGGCTTGTCCACCATCTTTCCGTCCACCACATAGGCGCCCAGCGCATTGGCGTCAGCCTCGCGGGCCGCCTGGACCACCTTCAGCGAGTGGGAAATCTCCTGCTCGGTCGGCTGGTAGACCGCATTGGCCAGCGCGACCTGGCTGGGGTGTATGCACGTCTTGCCCAGAAAGCCCAGGCCGCGCGACAGCCGCGCCTCGGCGCTGAAGCCGTCGCTGTCGCGGATGTCGGCAAAGGCGCCGTCATAGGCATAGATGCCTGCCTCGGCAGCGGCCATGCGCACGGCAAGCAGCACCTGGGCAATGGCGGCGGGCTCGCGCCGGTTCACGCCAAAGGGCTCGAACAGGTCGCCCAGCCCCATCTGCAGGCCGGCCACGCTGGCGTGGGCGCCGGCCAGTTCGGCAGCGCAGCGCAGGGCGCGGGGTGTTTCGATGTTGAGCAGCAGGCCAGGCGCCTGGGGCACGCCGTTGGCATCTGCCGCATCGGCAATGCGCTGTGCGGCCTCGCGCACCTGCTGCACGGTCTCGGGCTTGGGCAGGTTGATGAGGTGCACGCCGTCGCGCACCATCTCGGCGATGTCGGCGCCGAAATGCGGCGTATCCATGGCGTTGACGCGCACGATCAGCGTCTTGCCATGGCCCCGGCTTTCAGGGCTGAGCAGGAAGCTGCGCAGCAGGCTGCGCGCCTCGTCCTTGCGCGCTTCGGCCACCGCGTCCTCCAGGTCGAAGGACAGCGCGTCGGCCTCGCCGGCCAGGGCCTTGGCGAACAGCTCGGGACGCGATGCGGGAACAAACAGTTTGCTTCTCATGGCCCGCATTGTGGGCGGCAGAAAGCCAAGAGAAACACAGGTAATATTTGTTCAAACCATACAAATTCTTTGTTTATGGAAACCAGCTACCTGCACAGCTTCCTGCTCGTGGTGGAGACCGGCTCCATGGCCGAGGCCGCGCGGCGCCTGGACATCACGGCCGCCGCCGTGGCCCAGCAGATCCGCATCCTGGAGCGCGAGTTCGACGCACCCCTGCTGGCCCGCGCAGGCCGCACCGTGCTGCCCACCCCGGCCGGCCACCGCCTGGCCCAATCCGCGCCGCAGTTGCTGCGCGAACTGGCCAATGCCAAGACCCATGTCAGCCAGGAAGGCACGGCCGGGGAACTGGTCATAGGCACCATCAACACGGCGCTGCACAGCCTGCTGCCCGACATCCTGGCCGGCTTCGTGAAGAAGTGCCCTGACGCCAAGGTGTTCCTGCGGTCGGCCACCACGCGCGAGCTGTACGAGGCCGTGCGGCAGGGCGAGCTGGATGCGGCGGTCTGCCTGCACCCCTCGTTCGCCCTGGCCAAGACCTTCGACTGGACACTGCTGCGCGAGGAGCCGCTGGTGCTGCTGGTGCCGCGCCAGCTGGCGCACCTGGACCCGCACACGCTGCTGCGCACCCAGCCGCTGATCCGCTATGACCGCAGCTTGGGCGGCGGCCAGATGGTGGAGCGCTACCTGCGCGCCGCGCAGATCGCTCCCCAGGAGCGCTTTGAACTGAGCTCGCTGGTGGCGATTGCCATGATGGTGGACAGGGGCCTGGGCGTCTCCCTGGTGCCCGACACAGCCCTGAACCTGCCCGATGGCCAGGGCGTGGTGCGGCTGGCCCTGCCCGAGGAATCGCAGTCGCGGCGCTTCGGTGTGATGTGGCTGCGCTCTTCGGCACGCCTGCCGCTGATCCACAAGCTGGTGGAATGCGCGCGCACCGTGGTCAGGCAGCGCGGCGGTCCTCGCGCTGCCGCACGCGCAGCAACCAGGTCACCATAGTCCGCACCTTCAGGACTCCGCCACGGCCGCCGTGGCAACCAGGTCCTGGAACCTGCGCAGCACCGCAGACGCATCGCCCACGCGCGTGGCCAGATGCAGCGGAGCGGCCAGCCCCGGGCATTGCGACAGCGTGCGGTAGGCAATGCCGTCGCTGCGCAGGCGCTGCATGGAGGCCGGCACGATGGACAGCCCCAGCCCTGCCGAGACCAGGCTCAGCGTCGCCGTCATGCGCGGCGCCTCCTGCACCACGCGCGGGCTGAAACCCGCCTCCAGGCAGGCCTTGAGAATGGCGTCGTACAGGCCCTGCCCCACCCTGCGCCGGTACAGCACGAAATCCTCCGAGGCGAGCTGCGGCAAAGGCACGGGCCGGCGCAATGGGCGTGCCAGCGCATGCCCTGCCGGCAGGGCCAGCAGCATGGGCTCCTCCAGAATCGGCACGGCCTGCAGCCCCTGGCTGCCATGCAGGGGCGAGCGCACAAAGGCCGCGTCCAGCCGCTCTTGCAGCAATGCATCCATGAGCTCGCCCGTGCCCGCCTCCTCCAGCGCCACCGCGACGCCGGGCACCTGCTGGCGGAACATGCGCAGCACGCCGGGCACGAAGGGATGCAGTGCGGCAGAGCTGGTGAAACCCACGGCCAGCCGGCCCGTATCGCCGCGGGCGGCACGGCCCACCACTTCGGCCAGCCCATCGGAGCGGGCCAGCAGCGCCCTGGCCTCTTCCAGCAGCGCCAGCCCCGCCGCCGTGGGCCGCACGCCGCGCGGCAGGCGCTGCACCAACTCCACGCCCAATTCGTGCTCAAGGCCCTGCAGCAATCGCGTCAGCGGCGGCTGCTGCATGCCCAGGCGCTCGGCCGCGCGGGTGATGTGGCCTTCCTCGGCGATGGCGACAAAGGCGCGCAGTTGGCGAAGCTCGGGCACATCAATACTTTCAAGGTATGGGAAGGCTTCGATTGTGGCATTTGCAATCATGAATGGACGGATTTACGCTCGCGCCCCACAAGCACACCTACCTGAAAGGCAACACGATGACCTGGTCCGCAAAGCAGTACACAACGTTCGAGCAGGAACGCACCCGCCCCGTGCGCGACCTGGTGGCCGCCATTCCCGATCTGCCTGGCCGCGCCGTGCGGCTGGCCGTGGACCTGGGCTGCGGCCCCGGCAACTCCACCGAGGTCCTGGCCCAGCGCTTCCCCGGGGCCACCATGACGGGACTGGACAATTCCGAGGACATGCTGGATGCCGCACGCAAGCGGCTGCCGGGCACGGCCTTCTGCCTGGCCGACATCGCCACCTGGCAGCCCGACCAGCCGCAGGACGTGATCCTGGCCAATGCCTCGCTGCAGTGGCTGCCCGACCACCAGCAGCTTTACCCGCGCCTTGTCAGCCACCTGGCCCCCGGTGGCAGCCTGGCCGTGCAAACGCCGGACAACCTGGAAGAACCGGCCCACCGGCTGGCGCGCGAAGTGGCCGCCAGCGGCCCATGGGCTGCCACGATTGGCGATGTGCGCCACCCCGCACGTCACAGCGCGGACTTCTACTACGCCCTGCTTCGCCCGCACTGCAGCAACGTCGATGTCTGGCGCACCACCTACTTCCACCCGCTGGCGGGCGGCCATGCCGCGGTGGTTGAGTGGTTCAAGGGTTCGGCGCTGCGTCCCTTCGTCGCGCCGCTGGACGAGGAGCAAAAGGCCGGCTTCTACGCAGCGTATCTGCAGGCCATCTCCCAGGCCTACCCCGCGCTGGACGATGGCACGGTGCTGCTGCCCTTCCCCAGGCTGTTCATCGTGGCCAGCCGCTGAAGCAGCGCGCCTTCGGCCCTCAGCGCGCCGGATGCAACTCGATGAGATCCCACAGATTGCCGTAGAGGTCTTCGAACACGGCCACGGTGCCGTGGGGCTTGCGCTGGGGATCCTGCACAAAGCGCACGCCGCGCGAGCGGTAGGCTTCGAAGTCGCGCAGGCAGTCGTCGGTCTGCAGGAACAGGAACACGCGCCCGCCCGTCTGGTTACCCACGCGCGCGGCCTGTTCCTCATTCGTGGCACGGGCCAGCAGCAGGCGCACACCGCCGCCACCGGGGGCCACGGTAACCCAGCGCTTGCCCTCGGACAGGGCGGTGTCCTCGATCAGCACGAAGCCCAGCGCGCCCACACAAAAGCGCAGCGCCTCGTCATAGTCGCGCACGGCGACGCTCACCTGTCCTATCACCTGGGGCATGGAATCCTTTGCAGCAATGGTGCGGTCCTCGGACCACGGGGCCGCGAGGATAACGGAGCCCTGTCAATGCCCTGCCGCCCTGGCCCGTAAGCCCTGCGGCTGGCCCCACAATGGCGGCTTGCAATTGCCTCGTGAGGGACGGGAATCCATGCTGAATGCCTTGTGGCTGGGCTTTTTTCTGGTGGCGGCCGTGGCTGCGCTGGCGCAATGGCTGGTCGGCGGCCAGGCCGGGATTTTCTCGGCCATGGTGCAGGCGCTGTTTGCCATGGCCAGGCTGTCGGTCGAGGTCATGGTGCTGCTGTTCGGCACGCTGACGCTGTGGCTGGGCTTTCTGCGCATCGCAGAGAAGGCCGGCGTGGTGGAGTGGCTGGCGCGCGTGCTGGGCCCGTTGTTCGCCAGGCTCATGCCCGAGGTGCCGCGCGGCCATCCGGCCCTGGGCCTGATCACGCTGAACTTCGCGGCCAACGGGCTGGGACTGGACAACGCGGCCACGCCCATGGGCCTGAAGGCCATGCGCTCGCTGCAGGAGCTCAATCCCCGGCCCGACACCGCCACCAATGCGCAGATCCTGTTCCTGGTGCTCAATGCGTCGTCGCTGACCTTGCTGCCCGTGACCATCTTCATGTACCGCATGCAGCAGGGTGCGCCCGATCCCACCCTGGTCTTTCTACCGATCTTGCTGGCAACCTCGGCCTCGACCCTGGTCGGCCTGCTGGCCGTGGCCGCCGTGCAGAGGCTGCCGCTGTGGAGCCCCGTGGTGCTGGGCTATCTGCTGCCGCTGGGCCTGGCGCTGGCGGGCTTCATGGCCTTTCTGGCCACGCTGTCGGCGGCCGCACTGGCCCAGCTGTCATCGCTGCTGGGCAACCTGACGCTGTTTGCCCTGATCGTGCTGTTCGTCACCCTGGGCGCCTGGCGCAAGGTCGCGGTCTACGACAGCTTCATCGAGGGCGCCAAGGAAGGCTTTGACGTGGCCAAGGGCCTGCTGCCCTACCTGGTGGCCATGCTCTGCGCCGTGGGCGTGTTCCGCGCATCGGGCGCGCTGGAGTATGCGCTGTCGGGCATACGCTGGGTGGTCGATGCCATGGGCATGGACGCCCGCTTCGTGGACGCCCTGCCCACGGCCCTGGTCAAACCCTTCTCGGGCAGCGCGGCGCGCGCCATGCTGATCGAGACCATGCAGACCCAGGGCGTGGACAGCTTCGCCGCCCTGGTGGCCGCCACCATCCAGGGCAGCACCGAAACCACCTTCTACGTCCTGGCCGTCTACTTCGGCGCCGTGGGCATACAGCGTGCCCGCCACGCCGTGCCCTGCGCCCTCATCGCCGAACTGGCCGGCGTGGTGGCGGCCATCGTGGTCTGCTACAAGTTCTTTGGCTGAAGGCACAAATGGGCGCTGCGCCTGAAGCCGACGCGGTCCAAGGCGAGGAAGACCGAGCAAGTGCCTACGCCGGCCACCCCGCCGCGAGGGTGTCGCACCTCTCGGGAGAAGCCGCGCAGCGGCTCAGGGGGAACTAAAGTTCCGGCATGATCGCCTCGGCATAGTCATACAGCGCCCCCAGGATCTCCTCGCCGCGCTCGTCGGCAGTTTCCGATAGCTGATCGACCATGGCAAACATCTGCTCGGCCGTGCGTGCGCCGCCCTTGCCTTCGATCAGGCAGGCCGCGCAGTGCTGCAGCCAGCGCTGGCGCTCGGCCGGGTTCAGGCTGGCGGGAAAATTGCGGGCGCGGTAGCGGAACAGCAGCTCGGTCAGGCGTGCATCGTCGAAGCCCGTGCGGTCCAGCGCCAGCTCCTGCGCAGACAGGCTGCGCAGGTGGTTCAGGCGGCGCCGGTCCTCATTGCCCACGAAACCGCCGTACAGGTCCTGGTCGGCATCCAGCCCTTCCTGCGCAGGGCGCTGGTGAACGGCACGCCACAGCGCGCTCATGTCGGGCAGGTCCCGTGCAATGGCCGCATGGCCCATGCACTGCTCCACATCGATGCCCCATTGCGCGGCCATGGCCGGGCTCAGCGTCTTGAGGCTGCCGACCACCATGGGCGACTTGTTGACGTGGATGCTCTTGATGGGCAGGCGCTGCATGCCTTCGGGCAGGTCGGCCGCGCGCGAGAACAGGCGCAGGCGCAGCGTTTCCACGTCGATGGAGGCCAGCTCGGACGGGTCCTGCGCCAGATCCCAGCAGATGATCTCGTTCTTGTTGGTGGGGTGCGTGGCCAGCGGCCACATGACGGCGATGCAGCCGCGCTCGGGCCGGATCATGCCGCTGACGTGCAGGAAGGGCCTGGCATGCGCCGGCTCGGCCGGCAGGCCCATTTCCTGCAGCACCCGGTCCTTCTTGTGCAGCGAGAAGGCGAAGTCGAACAATCTGGGCTGGACCTTGCGGATCAGTCGGGCCAGCCCGATGGTGGCACGCACGTCGGACAGGGCGTCGTGCGCCTTCTCGTGCAGCAGGCCGTTGGCGCGGGCCAGGTCCTCGAGCTTGAAGCTTGGAGATCCATCCTCCTTTTTCGGCCAGACAATGCCTTCGGGGCGCAGCGCATAGACCATGCGCACCACGTCGAGCAGGTCCCAGCGCCCGCAGCCGTTTTGCCATTCGCGCGCATAGGGGTCGATGAGGTTGCGCCAGAACATGAAGCGCGTGATCTCGTCGTCAAAACGGATGGTGTTGTAGCCCACGCCCACGGTGCCGGCCTGGGCCAGTTCCGCCTCGATGCGGGCGGCGAACTGGGCCTCGGGCATGCCCTGCTCCAGGCATTGCTGGGGCGTGATGCCGGTGATCAGGCAGGACTGCGGATCGGGCAGGTAGTCGCCTGCCGGCTGGCAGTACCACATGACGGGCTCGCCGATTTCATTGAGTTCCGCATCGGTGCGGATGCCCGCGAATTGCGCGGGCCGGTCATAGCGCGGCTGGGCGCCGAAGGTCTCGTAGTCGTGCCAGAAGAAGGTATGGGCCATCGGGCGAGTATGCCTGCGAAAAAAGTGCGTCCGGACATCACAGCAAGGGTGAGCAAAGGCGCGCGCCGGAGTCGAACAGGCGCAGTGCGAAGCCCAGGTCGCGCTTGAAATGCACGCGCTGCGCCTGCTCCAGGTCCAGCTCGAACTGGCGCGCCAGGTCGCCATTGAGCTGGGGCCCGTAGGCGATGGCGCAGACTTCGTAGTTCAGGAAGAAGCTGCGGTAGTCGAAGTTGGCCGTGCCGATGATGGAGATGCTGCCGTCCACCACCAGCGTCTTGGAGTGCAGCATGCGCGCCTTGTATTCGTAGACGCGCACGCCGCAGCGGATCAGTTCGTCGTAGTAGGAGCGCGCGGCCGCCGTGACCAGGGCCGAATCGGAGCGGCGCGGCACCAGCAGCTGCACATCCACGCCGCGCAGCGAGGCATTGGTGAGCGCGGCCAGCGCGGCCTCCGTGGGAACGAAGTACGGCGTGGTCAGCCAGACACGCTCCTCGGCCGCGTTGATGGCCGCAAGATGGGCGCGGTAGATGGCCTGCAGGCCGTTGTCGGGGCCGGAGGTGATGATCTGCACGGGCAGCGGGCCCTCGGGCGCGTCCGGCAGCAGCAGGTCGATGTCGGCGGGCTCGCTCTTGGGGTCCTTTTCGAGGGCGTAGGCCCAGTCCTCGAGGAACACGGTCTGCAGCCAGTTGACGATGGCGCCCTCCAGGCGCAGGTGCACGTCGTGGTAGGCATCGGGCATGACACGCGCGTTCTCTTCGTCGGTCACGTTGACGCCGCCCGTGAAGCCCACCTTGCCGTCGCACACCAGGATCTTGCGGTGGGTGCGGAAGTTGATGACCGGGCGCAGCCGCCGGCCGATCTTGGTGCCATGGAACAGCGCGACCTCGGCGCCCGCATCCTCCAGCGGCTGCAGAAAGCGCCGCCCCAGCTTCTTGGAGCCCAGGGCATCCACCAGCAGGCGCACCTGTATGCCTGCGCGGGCCCGCTGTATGAGCAGGTCGCGCAGGGCCGTGCCGGTCTGGTCGGGCTCGAAGATGTAGTACTCGAGGTGGATGTGGTGGCGCGCGGCATTCACCGCGTCGATGATGGCGTCGAAGGTGGCCGCGCCACCGACCAGCAGCCGCAGGTCGGTGGCCGTGCTCACCGGAAAGTCGCTGGTGGCGGCCACCAGTCGCGCGACCTGGTGCAGGCGCTCGGGACTGCCGGGCATGCGCTCGCGCAGCCGCTGCACGCCCGAGCGCACGCGCGATGTCTTGCGCGCGCGCAGCCGCTTGATGCGCTGGCGCTTGAGCCGCTGCGGGCCGAAGAAATAGTAGATGGCCAGCCCGCCCACGGGAATCGCCGCCATGGACAGCAGCCAGCTCAGCGTGGCCACGGGCGCGCTGCGCTGCAAAAGGATCCACACCGCGACGATCACCACATAGACCGACCAGGTCACCGACAGCAGCAGCAGCGCATTCTCATGGGTCAGGTACTGACGAAGCCACTCCACAAAGACTCCTTCGGGCGGATCAAAGAAAAAGCCGGCAGCCCGGGGGGCTGTCGGCTTGCGCGATGGGCATCAGGCGATGCACATCAGTCGGCGGTGGCCTCTTTGGGCTCGGCCGGCTCGGAAGCCGGATCCTGCCTGGGCTGGGGCGTGATGTCGAGCCTGACCTCGCCCTTGTCGGCATCGTCGGCGTCGGCCACCCAGTCCACTTCCAGGCGGCCACCGTCGACCAGCTGCCCGAACAGCAGCTCGTCGGCCAGCGAGCGCCGGATGGTGTCCTGGATCAGGCGCTGCATGGGACGGGCGCCCATGAGCGGATCGAAGCCCTTCCTGGCCAGGTGCTTGCGCAGCGCGTCGGTAAAGGTGACCTCCACGCGCTTTTCGGCAAGCTGCTGCTCCAGTTGCAGCAGGAACTTGTCGACCACGCGCAGGATGACCTGCTCGTCCAGCGGCTTGAAGCTGACGATGGCGTCCAGACGGTTGCGGAACTCCGGCGTGAACAGGCGCTTGATGTCGCCCATTTCGTCGCCGGCCTGGCGCGGGTTGGTGAAGCCGATCGAGGCCTTGTTGATGGTCTCTGCACCCGCGTTCGTGGTCATGATGAGGATCACGTTGCGGAAGTCGGCCTTGCGCCCGTTGTTGTCCGTCAGCGTGCCGTGGTCCATGACCTGCAGCAGCACGTTGAAGATGTCCGGATGCGCCTTCTCGATTTCGTCGAGCAGCAGCACCGAATGCGGCTTCTTGGTCACGGCCTCGGTCAGCAGGCCGCCCTGGTCAAAGCCCACATAGCCCGGAGGCGCGCCGATCAGGCGGCTGACGGCATGGCGCTCCATGTACTCCGACATGTCGAAGCGGATCAGGTCCACTCCGAGGATGTAGGCCAGCTGCTTGGCAGCTTCCGTCTTGCCCACGCCGGTGGGGCCCGAGAACAGGAAGGAGCCGATCGGCTTGTCCGGCTTGCCCAGGCCCGAGCGCGCCATCTTGACCGAGGAGGCCAGCGCTTCAAGCGCCTTGTCCTGGCCGAAGACCACGCTCTTGAGGTCGCGCTCCAGCGTCTGCAGCTTGCTGCGGTCGTCGTTGGACACGTTGGCAGGCGGAATGCGCGCGATCTTGGCCACGATGGCCTCGATCTCGGCCTTGTCGATGGTCTGCTTGCGCTGCTCCACCGGAATGATGCGCTGCGCGGCGCCGGCCTCGTCGATCACGTCGATGGCCTTGTCGGGCAGGTGGCGGTCATTGATGTACTTGGCCGACAGCTCGGCCGCAGCCTGCAGGGCGGCGGCGGCGTACTGCACGCTGTGGTGCTCCTCGAAGCGCGACTTCAGGCCCTTGAGGATGTCAACGGTCTCGGCCACCGTGGGCTCGACCACATCCACCTTCTGGAAGCGCCGCGACAGGGCCGCGTCCTTCTCGAAGATGCCGCGGTACTCGGTGAACGTGGTGGCGCCGATGCACTTGAGCTGGCCGCTGGACAGCGCCGGCTTGAGCAGGTTGGACGCGTCCAGCGTGCCGCCCGAAGCGGCGCCCGCGCCGATCAGCGTGTGGATCTCGTCGATGAACAGGATGGCGTTGGGCTTGTCCTTCAGCGACTT
>Ga0067045_1027687_pt1 | contig 70575 bp, 62 predicted proteins | sample TerdegcTABiofilm_FD_59184 | JGI IMG/M metagenome (GOLD analysis project Ga0067045, IMG submission 59184) | Combined Assembly of (Gp0054472, Gp0054536) Wastewater bioreactor microbial communities from Singapore -Terephthalate degrading...
TTTTTTGCCCCCCGCCAGTACCACCATCCGATACTTTCCATCTTTCCCGCTGAGAAGGATCGATTTTGCGATCTGACCCACCTCGACCCCAATCCGAGAAGCCGCCTTTTCCGCTGTAGGGGTAGAACCAGGCTCGAACTCGAGAGCTCTAAGCCCATGGGCCTCCAATACTTTCTGTACCTTTTCTGGAATCATGAGCTTGATGATAGTGTTTCTGGTGAAACTGTCAAGAAGGATTGTATCAGTTCTGATACTCTCTATAGGTAAGATCGAAATCTTCCTGATGGTCAAGGAAGACCTCGATGATATCCGGATCGAACTGTGTTCCTTTTGCTTCCTGAAGGATACGACAAGCTTCTTCGTGAATGTAGGCGGGTTTGTAGGGACGGACAGAACGGAGTGCATCGTACACATCAGCTACGCTCATGATCCGGGCGGATAACGGAATGGATTCTCCTTTAAGACCTTCCGGGTAACCATTCCCTATCCATTTTTCATGGTGAGAAAGAGCGATTTCCAGGCCCATTCGCAACAGTTGGTTCTGAGGATAACGTTCATAGGCAGTCTTCAAAGTTCGTCCTCCGATTACCGTATGGGTTTTCATGATTTCGAACTCTTCCGGTGTAAGTTTACCCGGTTTCAAGAGGATAGCATCTAGAATACCTACTTTCCCAATATCATGGAGTGCTGCCGCATAGTAGATCTGCTCCACGAATCCTCCTTTCATCTCTTTTCTTTTATCTGTCTGCACGTACAGGTACTCGGCTAATTTCCGGGAAAAGATCTGGGTACGGAACACATGTTTACCCGTATCGTCATCCCTAGATTCTGCCAGGCGGGCAAGGGCAATGATGATGGCAATCTGGGCATCACAGATTTCCTTCATCTTTTCGTGGACGAGTCGTTCCAGGTGAAGATTGTGTTCCTCGACTTCCAACTGTAACTGCCTTAATCTGAGGTGTGTGGAAACACGGGCCAGCACCTCCTCGAACCGGAAAGGTTTGGTAATGTAGTCTACTCCACCCGATGTGAAGGCTTTCACTTTGTCCTCGACATCGTCCAAGGCACTGATGAAAATGACGGGGATCTCGGCAAGCGTTGGATCCTCTTTCAGTTTCTTACATACCTGGAATCCATCCATATCGGGCATGCGGATGTCCAACAATATCAAGTCGGGTTGGATCTTCTTGAAGCTTTCTATCGCCTGTACGCCTCTGGGGAAGGCGAGTACCCGAAAGCCGTTTGCGGAAAGCAACTCGGAAAGAAGTTTCAGATTTGCCGGAGTATCATCGATCACGGCAATGATGTTACTCTTTTCATTCATACCACTCTCCGAATCCTTGCCGAGACGATCGTTACATCGTCTTCGAAACGTTTAAGGGTCGTAAATCCGACCTGCTGTTGGAGTCGTTGTGGATACTCGTCTCCATAGGGGAGGTTCTCTAGGATCTTCATGAGACTGAGGAGACGATTCTCGGGTTTGGTACCTCCTGACTCTACCAAGCCGTCCGTGTAGACAAGGAATAGATCGTTCGCGGCGATTGAAACTGATTCTTGCGGGTAATTCGGCGCATCCATCAACCCCATCGCAGGACCCGAGACGGAAAGAGAGCTGATAGTACCTGCATGGATCAGGAGGGGAAAGTTCTGGCCTGCATTGGCGTACGTGAGCAAACTTTTCGTTCGATCCAGCACCCCTGCGAAGAAGGAAATGATCATACCCTGGGTCTTTCGTAGTTCGAAGTTCATCCGCTGATTCAGCCAGTTCAGGAACGAGGCGGGTGAGAACTCCTTCCCGATGGTCTTTCGAATGTACTCAGGGTAGATGATGGCTTTCAGGATCCCTGTGATGAAGGCAGCCTTTACCCCATGGCCCGCCACATCTCCCAGCAGAATCAGGTATCTATCCGGAGAGAGGCGGACGATATCGAGGTAGTCCCCACTACAGTACATTCCTTCCAGAGGGAGCCAGGAATACTGGAACTCTACCCAGTCGCTGCCCGTAACATCCGGATGCATCATTGCCTTCTGCATTTCACCGGCCCATTGCAGTTCCATCTGGTGTTCCTGTAATTGGGATTGTAATTCATGCTGCAATTTCCGCAACTTCGTATGGATCTCGATTCTAGCAAGGACTTCCTCCGCGTTGAATGGCTTGGTGATGTAGTCCACGCCACCTAGGGTGAAAGCTTTCACCTTATCTTCTGTACTGTTCGAGGCACTGACGAACAGAACTGGGATATCCCTTGCCTTTGGATTGGTTTTCATCCTTCGACAGACTTCGTACCCGTTCATACCAGGCATGTTGATATCGAGGAGTATGATATCCGGCAGGATCGTTTCCAGAGCTTGAAGTGCCGATGTCCCGTCTGGAAAGAGCAGCATCCGATATCCAGCAGTGTTCAATATTTCTGCCAATAACCTTAGATTCTCCGGCGCATCATCCACTGCAAGGACGATTCCCTTAAGTATTGGATTCGTCATAGAACGGTTTTATTATCCTTTCTGGTTCAAGGTTTCCTTTAGACTTTCGTAGTCATACCTCTCTGCTAGTCGGTAGAGGATGCTGGCCAGGGATTTATGGATAGGTTCCACTTCGGCTCTTACGGTTTCTAGGAACTGCTGCATATCCCCGATCGTTACAGAAAGAAGAAGCGATTGAACAAGATCGGGGGATAGCGCCTCAAGGTGTTCCCGGGTCACTTCTTTCGAAATCAACGGGGTAGAAGTAGCTTTCGGTTCCAGAGGCTCTTCATACTCGTACTGGAGATCGAGATATTTTTGAATCACTTCCAACAGTTCTTCCGGCAGGAAAGGCTTACGGATGAAGCCATCCACTCCGGATCTTGCTATTGCTTCTTCGGCGTCTTTAAATACACTGGCCGTAATGGCAAGAATAGGGATCTTTTTCCCTTCGATGGTTGACTTTATCTTCCGAGTCGCTTCATACCCGTCCAAGACCGGCATCCGCATATCCATCAGAATGATATGCGGGTTCCATGCTCGAAACTGGAACAGGGCTTCTTCTCCATTCTTAGCTTCCTGCACTTCGAACCCCATCGGTCGTAGCAGTGCGGTAAGGTAAGCCCTGTTGTCTTGCATATCGTCCACTATCAATACCCGTATGGGAGGGGTTCCTGAAGCGAGTCGCTTGGGAATGCGAATATGCAGTTTCTGGGCTACTTTTCCCGCTTCTACCGTTTCTACGACTACATGGAACCGGAACAGGCTTCCTTTCCCCAGTTCACTGGTCACGGAGATATCGCCTCCTAAAAGTTCTACCAGTTTCTTCGCAATGGGCAATCCCAACCCTGTTCCTCCCCATTTTATTCCCGCCGAACCCTGGTGGAAGGGCTGAAACACCATCTCCAGCTCTTTGGCTGGGATTCCCGGTCCAGTGTCCTCTACCTCTGCTTCCAGCATCACTCTATTGTCCGTAATTCCTGCTTTCTTTTCTTGATGTTCAGTCAGTGGAAGAACTCGTACCCGAACAGACACTCCGCCCTGGTCGGTGAATTTCACCGCATTACTTACTAAATTGGTAAAGATCTGTCGCAGTTTCAGTTCGTCTGTTCGCACCCATTGGGGAGTGTTTTCTGACCATTCGAAGGAAAACTGAAGATCCTTTGCTCTGGCTCTGGAATAGAAGGTCATTCGCAGATCTTCCAATACCTGGTGCAGATCGAAAGCGGTGGGGACAAGCTCGATTTTTCCCGATTCGATCCTGGAAAAATCGAGAATATTGTTGATCAGATTCAACAGATGCGTACCGCTGCGGTTCACGATACGGATCTTTTCCCTGTGGGAATCAGGTAGGGTAGGGTCCAATTCCATCAGATGGGTGAACCCCAGGATCGCATTCAATGGCGTCCGGATTTCATGGCTCATGGTAGCAAGGAACTCACTCTTGATCCTGCTTGCCCTCTCTGCAATCTCTTGCTGTATGCGGGCTTCTTCTGCTTCCTTGATCTTTGTAATATCTTCGAAAAGTACCAGGGCTTTCGTTACCCGACCGGTTTCGTTCTGGTGGGGGACTCCTTTGATCGCGAAAACCCGTTTGCCCGCACCTAGACCCACTGTCCGTTCGGTTGAAATATCAATTCCGTTCTGGAACAGGGGAACTAGAAAGCATTCTTCACAGGGGGCTTCTTTCGGAGGATCGTTAAAAATGGAATAACAGAACGGTTCAGAAATGCGTTCGAGATTAGGGAACCATCCCTTCAAGGTCGGGTTTACGAAGAGAACTTTCCACTGGGTATCGATCAAGGCTATCCCGATGGGTAGAACCTCCAGCAGGATTTTATACCGTAGATCGGTTTCCCGTTGTTCTTTTAGCGATTTATCGAGAGTATTTCTTATTGCATCTATTTCCTTTATGGGGATCGGCGCTTTCGCTTTACCGGTTTGTCCGGGGATGATGGAGTGGACTGTCTGGACAAGCCTCCTGCCCGTCCACCAGGCAGTCATCAAGCTTATCGAGAGGAACAGTAGTATGATTCCGGTTCCTAGGAGCATACTCGTCTGGAGAGAACGGGTGAAAACACTATTCGGCACCTCTAGGGTAAGGGTCCATTCTGTGTGTGGTATTTCCGCTAGAAACTGAATCAACTTGCCTGGGGCGGTGAAATTTGCATTTTCACGAAGACGTTCTGCTATGGTCGTTCCCGCTCCATCCTGTATCCTTAACCTTATAATCGAAGGAGGGATGATTACTTCATCCAACCAGCTCTTGATTATTTTCCCATCGAGAGTGGTAAGAAGGAGAAAAGGTACTTGATTGTCCTGCACAACCGGAACTACGATGGAAACCAAGGGTTCTAAGGCGATAGGTCCGAAGAACACATCACCAATGTGAGGCTGTTTCGTTTCCAGTGCCAGGGGAGCCGCGGCTCTGCCTTTTGGTATTGGCAGCATAGGAAGTGATGTTCCAAAGGGTACGCGTGTATTAAAAAGCATCTGCCTCCTGCTGTCTGCAAATACCACATGGCTTCCGAGTTGTTCATAGAACGTGAGAGCTTCCTGGTACAGGAACCTCCAGTTGGAAGGGTCCGAAACCATGGGAGATGCTGCCAATATGGAAAGAGCTGCTATTCGGGCAGTCAGGTATGCGTCTATTCTGGTTACGGTGTTTTGGCACAAACGGTTATAAGTTTCGCTTAGTTCTACCTTCTGGTGTTGTAATTCCCGCAGTATTAAACCGAATGCTAAGACTAGTACAGGAAAGAGGGACAGTACTACAGTGCGAAAAATGTAAGCAGATAAGCTCAATCCTCCTACTTTTTCTGCCTTTTTGAAAAAAACGATTTTCGATACATTTTCCCAGATTTTCATCCCATAATTAACTCTAATACGAATTTATTCTGCTTTCAACGCTTCGAATCGACTTTCTTTCTGTTCATCGATGCGGGCTATGTTTATGCAATAGATCGATTCAGTCTCTTCGATCGAAGTATTGTTGCTTGGATACAGGATTCGTTTTAAAATGTTTACGATCTAGGAGGGTAAGGATGCGTAATTCACATCCGCTTTTGGGAAAGACCCTAAGGTTCATGACAGAGCAGTTATTCCTCTATTTTGCCATGATGGGATGGGTGTTATCCTCTTGCACACCTGCTACTGCCCCGTCTTCGTTGCAAAGTCGATCCTCTTCCCCTGCCCCAGGTGCCGGGCCACAGTCATTTCAGGCATCGACTTTTTATACAAAAGAAATGAAATCCTCTCCCACCGGGTATGGAGGGGGAGTCCCTTACGATAAGTTAGAACGGTACCCTCAATTAAAAGTTCTTTATGCTGGCAGTGGGTTCGCCAAGGAGTACAAGGAAGACCGTCCCCATACCTTTGCATGGGAGGATCTGGTGCATTCCAAACGGGTTACCGAGAAAACACCCGGTTCTTGCATTTCCTGCAAGACCTCTAGTATCGAAAAGATCTGGAAGGATAGCGGGTGGGGATATGCTACTCGAAAGATGCCGGACTTCGTTGCTATGGGACTAGGATCCATCGGCTGCACCAATTGCCACGATCCCAAAACGTTCAAGCTTCGGGTAGTACAGCCAGGATTCAGGGAGGCAATAGCTGATCGGGGAATCGATCTTTCGAAGGCAAGCACACAGGACATGAAAACCTATGTCTGTGCCCAATGCCATAGCGAATACTATTTTGAACCGGGTACGGACAGGGTAATCCATCCCTGGGCAAAGGGGTTAGATGCTGCCTCCATGTATGCGTACTACGAAACAAAACCCAAAGGATTTGATAGAGACTTTACCCATCCAGAGTCTCGTACTCCCCTGCTAAAGGCCCAGCACCCCGATTTCGAGGAGTATAGTGGAGGGATCCACGCAGCAGCCAGGATCAGTTGTGCGGATTGCCACATGCCGAAGCAGATTCAGGGGGGAAAGCGGGTTACCTCGCATGCCATTGGAAGTCCTCTGAACACTGTCGAATCTTCCTGCCTCTGGTGCCACAAAGGGAAAACGAAAGAATGGATGACTACCCGGGTTCGGTACATCCAGGACTCGGTGGCAGAATTGTCCAAGGCCTGTATGGATGCACTGGTACAGGCACACGAGGGGATTGTTGCAGGGGAGAACCGCGCGATAGCTACCGACGTACTGGAAAAGGCAAGAAACCAGCTTCGGCAAGCCCAATGGCTCTGGGACTATACTGCATCCGCCAACAGCATGGGGTTTCACGATGGGGTCGGTTCGCTTCGAACCCTTGCCCGCTCCCTCGAATTGGCTCTGAAGGTCTCCTCCATGGTAACCCCATGACTAGAACAACCCAGCTTTTTTTAGGATCTCCTGCAACTGGGGCGTACGGATCGGTTTCTCGAGAATCCCTACGATAGGTAAGGAAACGGCTCGCTCCTTCACCTCGAGAGCTCGATACCCTGTGATGAGGACGATGGGAACAGGGTGGTGCGTAGAAATTTGTTTAGCCAATTCGATCCCGTCTATATCAATCCCTAGGTTCACATCCACGAAGAGGATGTCAGGATTGGAGGAAAGGATCTCTGTCACATCTAGAGCCTTCTTTAGATACGGAATCGATACTTCATATCCTGTCTGTTGCAGGTGCCTCTTCAGGTGTAATACGGAAATTACTTCGTCCTCGAGAATCACGACCTTTTTTGGTCTAAAAGCATGCGCGAAACCATCTGACATACAGAACTACTCCTAAGATTTACCTACTCTTCTACACCCGTTGGGTATAGAGTTCCTTCTCCAAAATAATGTGCCATTTTAAGCCCTCTTTGCTTTCGTAGGAGATCTTCCCTCCCAGTTGATTCTCGATCAACGCGACAGCGAGGGGGAGTCCCAATCGTCCATTCCTATCGATGGAAAATCCTTCGGGCATCCCGATTCCGTTGTCCCTGATATCGATGAGGATCTCACCCGTTTTCCCTAGGGATAAGCTCACCTCGATTTTCCCATCTTTCCCGTTGGGAAAGGCATGCCGCAAAGAATTGGTGAGAAGTTCGTTCAAGGCAAGTCCAAGGGGTATGGCTGTATCGATCAACACGTATATCTCCAAACCCTGGAAGGAAACTTGCGTTTTGGATGCCCGGTCAGCTACCGCCTCCCACACGAACATGGAAAGATCCTTCAGGTATCCGTTCAGGTTCACGTACGAGGGATTCTCCGATTCATAGAGTTTCTGGTGGGCGAGAGCCATTATATGGATCTTCGTTTCTATGTCTTTCAGGATGCGCTTTCCTTCTAGGCTCATGATCCGATCCGCATAGAGCTGTAGGAGGGACGCCATGACCTGCATGTTGTTTCTGGCCCGGTGGTACAACTCCTGGATCAGGATCTCCTTTTCATGCAAGGCCTTCTGGATTGCCAATTCTGCTTGTTTTCGTTCGGTAATGTCCTGCAGGATATGGATATAGTATTCGATCGTTCCGGTTTTACTGAAGACGGGATCGAGAGAAGCGATGAACCAACGGTTCCCGCTCTGGATTTCGTGCTTTAAGCGATCTCGGGGTTGTGATTGCAGGGAATCGAAGTATTGCCGAGCTGGGCAATCCTCTGGACAGTGTAAGATTGTGTGCATTACCGCATGACACTGTTTTCCCAGAATCCCTTGTTCGGTGTTTCCTACGAGTTCTTGGAAGGATCGGTTATAACGTACAATGGTGCCCGTTGTATCCAGAATACAAATAGCAGTCTGGATGCTATTGAAGGTATTCTGCCAGAGGCTAAGTTCCGTGTCCCTCTCCTTTTCTGCTTGCCTCACCCTTAGAAGAGCGTTTACAGTAGAGATGAGTTCGGCTGGTGTGACGGGTTGGGTCAGATATCCGTCTGCTCCGCCGTCCAGACCTCGTACCTTGTCGGAAAGACTCAGGTAGGTTGCGGTGAGATGGAGGACAGGGATGGTGCGGGTTTCTTCGTTGGACTTCAAACGTTTGCAGACTTCGAACCCATCGATATCGGGCAGATTGATATCGAGGACCACTAGGTCTACGTTCATACGTGCTTTTTCCAAAGCTTGGATTCCTGTAGAAGCTTCAAGGACTCGAAACCCAGCGGACTTGAGAATCCTCGCTATTGCGTACCGTTGAGCATCAGTGTCGTCTACCAGAAGAATAGTTTGTTCCATCGTTATACCTCTAACTTTTTTAATTTTTTAATTTTTATACCTGTCATTCTGAAATCCGTTTAAGCAGGGTTTCCCGAATTTGTTGCAGCACCGATTCCTTCGTGTAGCTGCGTTTGGAAAGGATTTCTTTCGCATGCTCCTTCAATTTCTGGATCTCTTCTTGTTCCAGCTCTCTGGAGGTTAGAATAATAACGGGGATAGAGGATGTTTCGGGCAACTCCTTCAATCTTACTAGGGTCTCCATCCCATTCATTCCGGGCATGACGAGATCCAAGAAAATCAGTTCTGGTTTTTCTTTTATAGCAATTTGTATCCCATCTTCTCCATTTTCTGCCTCCAGGATCAGGAATTTTGTATCTGCGAGGGTGCTTTTAATGATATAACGAGAAGCTTCATCGTCATCAATGGCAAGGATCTTTCGTAGGGGTCTTCGACGTTGGATCGAATGCAACTTTTGTAACAACCATTTGCGATCGATGGGTTTGGTGACAAAGTCTTCTGCCCCCAACGCCATCCCCCGATCCGAGTCATGCAGTACGGTTGCCACAAGAATAGGAATATCCTTCGTTTCTGGGTTAGACTTCAGTTCGGTTAGGAACGACCACCCCTCTTCCTGTTTGAGGAGGATGTCCAGGATGATGGCCCGTGGGTGGTACTTGGATATTAACTCTCGTGCTTCGAGAAGATTTCTTGCTACCAGTAGCTGGAAACCTGTTCCTCTAAGATATTTTTCGTAGAGGAGAGCCACTGTTTCTTCATCTTCGATCACAAGGATCGTTTCTTTCAATACATCGGGTGTCTTATGGGATCCTTCGATGATGACAGTTTCTTTTTGTTTCTCGGAAAGTGATTTCTGTGGGTGTACTATAGGTAAAATGAGAGAAAAAGTAGATCCCATGCCCACCGTGCTTTCCACTGTGATCGACCCTCCCAGTAGCTCAGCCAGCTTTTTGGATATAGGAAGCCCTAACCCAGTTCCTTTCTGCTTTCGATGGAGGGGTGTCTCGATCTGGAAGTATTCCTCGAAAATCTTTTCCTGTAGTTCCTTTGGAATCCCTATTCCTGTATCGGTAACGGAGAAGGCTACTGTTTGTTTCTCGGTGTTTTCTTCTGCTCGTACACGGATTTCCCCTCGTTCGGTGAACTTGATGGCGTTGGAGATGAGGTTGCGTAGAATTTGGGAGACCTTCCCCTCATCCGTATAGAACGGGATGTCGGGCTCGGGATCTTCGAATACCAGAGTAACGGTGGGATGCACCAGGATTGGTTTCAGCATTCCCCGGAGGGTGCTGAACAGATCTTTCACCGAAACCTCAGATAAGGTAAGGGTGGTTTTCCCTGCTTCGATCTTTGCCAGATCCAAGAGATCGTTGATCAATTCCGAGAGGTTTTCTGCAGACTTCTTTATGAAAAAGACCTGTTTTTCCTGTTCTTCCGTCAATTCCCCATCTATCCGGTCTAACAAAAGTTGGGATAGCGATAGGATAGTGTTCAAGGGGGTTTTAAACTCGTGGCTCATATTGGAAAGGAAACGAGTCTTCATTTCATTGGCCGCTTGGAGGGAGGCTGCCTTTTCCTCCAGTTCCGTGTAGAGGGCAACTACTCCCCGATTGGTATCGGCTAACTCTTTGTTCAAACGTTCTAGCTGTTCCTGTCGGAGCTTCAGTTCGTTCATGGCTCGGATCAATTCCTGGTTCTGCTGCTGGATCTCCTGAAAGGGATCCTGGGGTTGTTGCTTGGAAATCTCCTGTGTGATCCTATCGAGGATAATAGGGGTAACGAGGGGAGCTGCAGAAGGGAGTACTTTGCCTAAAAACACTTTCGTACCTTTTCCCGGTGCAGTCTGGATCTGGAAGGTATCCATGAGACGACGTGTCCCAATCATACTTGACCCCATCCCTGTGCGAGATTGGTAGTTTCCTGAAAGGATTTCCTCGAGGTTTGGGATGCCGGGGCCAGAGTCTTGTACTACAATACGAAACTCCTGGGGTTTTCCCTTTCCGCTTACGGAAAATCGAACCTCCCCACCTCCTGCATGCACGTACGCATTCCGGGCGATCTCCGATACAGCCGTACTGATCCTAGCCTGATCGGTGGAATCGAATCCCAGAAGTGAGGCCAGAAGTCGTGCCCGCTGCCGGGAAAGCACTACATCCTGCTCGTACTTGAGGGCGATGGTAAGGATGGGATACTCTTCCCTCATGTGGACTTCCTCCGTTCCTTTGCCACAAGGATGGCACTATCGTCCGTGTTTCGATTATAATCCCGGAAGAGTACGGTGGCAATGGTAGCGGGATGGTGATGGAGGAGGCCTGGATATTGCTCGAGATCGAAGTGGGTTTTCAATCCGTCTGTGCTAAGGATCAACACATCTTCCGGGTTCCAGGGGCAGGTGAATTCCTGGCTTTTGAAGCTAGGACCCCCTACGATTCCGTTATGGGATAGGAGGTTTCGGACTCCCGAGGAAGTGGCAATCCTACAGGAGATGTTCCCCACTCCGGCAAATCGAACAATGCGTGAGGTACGCTCTATTTCGACCAATGCGACTGCAGCTCCCCGGCTCCTGCGCAATTCCTCGTGTAGAAGGGTAAGCAATTCTCCGGGAGGGGTGGAGACATGTTTCATAAAATACTCTATCGATAAGGAAGAGGCTTCTGCCGCACCTGCCCCATGTCCCAGGCCATCTACCACTATGCAGACGAAACGATTGGACGTCTGGTGGACTGCCCAACCATCCCCACAGACTTCTTCCTCTTCTTTGGGAAACTGAATGGCACCTACCTCGAAAGGTCTATCCGGAAGGGGATTTGACAATTCACCTGCCCAGAACCGGGTACAGATCACCGTTCCCTTCCCCTCTACCGAGTATAGGTCGAAAAAAGAAGCATTTCGCTGGATGGCTCCTAAGCCGATTCCGAGACTCCCTCTGGTAGAAAATCCATCCTGGAGGCTTAGCTGGATATCGGGAATCCCGGGACCATGATCGAGAGATAGAATTTCCATCCCGTGCATCTGAAGGCATTCCAGGCTCCTCAGGATGATTTCGCCCTTGTGCCCATGTTTTACCAGGTTCGTTCCCAGTTCTGTGACTTGCAGGGCAATCTTTCCGATATCGATTTCCTGAAAGTTCAGTGCCCGTGCCAACGCAACGGCAAGCCTTCGGGCTTCTCCGATCTGAGAAGGTTCTTCGATGGGAATGCGTACGACATCCTTCATACGGATCCTAGATCCACTTTACAATCCGAACCGTGGTTCCCTTCCCTACGGCGGATTCTATGTGGAACTCGTTCACTAACCGTTTTGCTCCCCCGAGTCCTAGTCCTAATCCACCAGATGTGGAGTACCCATCCCGCATGGCCTGCTCGATATCGGGGATTCCAGGCCCCTGATCCTGAAAGGTGAGTCTGAGTCCCTTCCGATCCCCATCCTCGATTACTTCGATGAACATGGTACCTCCCTTCCCATGATCGTGGACATTTCGGGCTAGTTCGCTCGAAGCCGTAACGATCTTCGTTTGATCCACCAGCTTGAATCCGAGTTCTGCTGCCCAGGTTCGGACCATCTGACGGGCCTTCACGATATCGTCCGAACTCAGGAGAGGAAGGGAATCACTTCGGAGAACGAGCATCGGAATCTTCCTGTAAGAGGTTATTCAGGATTTCCATTCCCCGTTCCACATTGAGGGCAGTTCGTACACCTGGAAGGGAAAGCCCCAACTCGACCATAGTGATGGCAACTGCGGGTTGCATGCCCACGATTACTGTCTCTGCATCGAGGATCCGAGCCATGGCAGCGATGTTGGCCAAGGTTCTTCCAATAAAGGAGTCCACGATTTCAAGAGCAGAAATATCGATCAATACACCCTTGGCATTTTCTTTCACGATACGGTTGGTCAGCTCGTCCTGGAGTCGAAGGGCCATTTGATCGTGCATGTCCACCTGGATGGTTACCAAAAGGAATTTGCCTAGTTTCAGAATCGGGATTTGTTCCATGCACCTGTCACTCCATCTTCGAAATTCGGTAACCAATCCGGGAAAGACCGTACTTGATGGCTTCCGCAAGGGTTGCCTTCGTCGTGATGTCCTGGAACGAAACCCCCAAGTGGATCATGGTTTGGGCAATCTGGGGTCGGATCCCGCTGATAATGCATTCGGCCCCCATTAACCTAGCAGCGGATACGGTTTTAATCAAGTGCTGAGCCACCAATGTATCCACTGTAGGAACACCAGTAATATCGATGATAGCCACGGTGGCCGAAACTGCAACGATTTCCTGCAGGAGGTTTTCCATCACCGTTTGGGTTCGGGCACTGTCGAGAGTTCCGATCAAAGGTACGGCCACGATTTGCTCCCATATTTTTACTACGGGAGTGGACAGTTCCAGCATTTCCTCCTGTTGCCTCCGGATGATCTCCTCCTTGGATTTGATATACGTTTCGGTGGTAAAGAGCCCTAAGGCATCCAACAAAGAATTCAAATTCCACAGTTCCTTTTGTTGCCGTGATAGATCATCCTGGAAAGCTTCCTGGATGAGTTGAAAAATCGGTTTCTTCAAAGAGAATATGAACAGAGCTGTTTCGGAAGGGGTGAATCCCAACTTAGCGCGGGACCGGGAGAGTTCCGAAAGGAACGATCGGACCGGTTTCCACCCTTCCTGGAACATGCCTCCCTGTTCGTCCTGTTCAAGAGCTTTGAGAAAGGAATTCCAAAAGTCCAGCATCTGCTGTTTCAGTTCATCCGGAGAGACGAGATCCGCTCGAAACTTGCCTGCCGAAAGCTGCTCTTTCTCCCATTCCTGTAAGATCTTGTCCTGCTTTGCGTTCAAGAACGATAGGATGTTTTTCTGTTTATCCATACTGTACCTCCTCTCATGATCGAGTCAAAGATCGAACCTCCACCCGTCCCATCTTCCGATTCAGGTAGAACGCTACCGATTTCAGAACACGAGGGACGATGAAGGAAATATTACAAATTTCGATGTACGTGCCAGGAACGATGGTGCCCGAAACGTTTAGACAAGCATTCTCGTTTCGGGTAAGGAAGTGTATCAGGCGCTGGGAGGCCTCTGTCAATACCCTCAGATTTTTAAGGAGCGCTTCTCTAGTTTCAGCCAGTTCCCTATTATTCGGATCCCGCTTCAATACAGGATCCAGTTCTTTCAATTTTAATGTAATTTCTATACTCTTTTCTTTGATCCACTCCAGCTTGCGTTGCACCTGATAGTCGTTTCCCAGGATCAGCTCTGTTTTGGGACTGGTGGAAGTTCCGATATTCGCAATTTCCATCCCTTCCTGTGCTGTGATCTTTCCGCCCACAACGAGCCCTTTCTTTCCTGTCCGGAAGGTTCCTAGGGTATACACGATGGAATGGAGGGCGCCCACCTCGGAGTAGACATCCTTTTTGCTTTCTATGTAGCAGTTTTCCAAGAACCGTACCTGAATGGATCCCTCTACCACGATCTTCGATTTTCCCTTGCCGATGATTCCACCATGGACCACGAGGTCTCCCTTACAGGATACATCCGAGGCATAGATCGTGCCTTTACAGAGGAGTCCGCCACCTGTGCGCACCTGAAACCCTTCCTGAATGTCACCTTCGATCAGAAGGTCCCCCGGGAAATCGATATTCCCCGTATGGTAATCTACGTTTCCGGGAACGTAGAGGATCTCTTCCACGGAGATCTTTTCACCTTGTATTTTTAGTACCCCATCTTTCGTGGCGTAGATCCCATCTTCCCGGGTCTCCAGGTTTTTGCCCCCCACAAGGAGTTGGACTTTTTCTATTGGGTAGGGGAGTTCCTTCCCCCGGATATTCCGACCGAACATTCCAGGCTTGAAGGGGACCAACCGGGCTAGCCGATCCCCTTTCTTTACGATGGTGAAAGGAGAAAAGGAACGATAGTCGACCCTCCCTTCCTTGTCGATAGAAGTAGGTTTCTTTTCCTGAAACCGCTCTTCCAGAACGTAATGGGCAGGCACTTCTGGTGTGGGTGGGGTCCCCCGGGCAATTACCACATCCAGCACCTCTTTTCTGTCCACATTGCAGGTTAGAATGGCATGAGAAAGGGTTTCCCAATCGATGCCATGCACAACACCAAGGGCGTGTAACCGGTCCTGCACTTTGTCGGAATCGATGGGAGACCCTTCCGGGGTGGGAGGATAGAAGTCTCCGGTACAGAGCATTTCGTCTTCCGAAATATGCAGATCGAAATGGCCATTGACGTGGAGTGAAAAGGAATGCTCTAGTTGAGATAATTCTTCTTCCCGCAACTGGTTTGCATCGAGAAAAGACAATTCAGGCGCAAGGGTTTCTTGAAGCTGCTGGACTTCTTTCAATAATTTCTCTGTTCGTTTGCGGAGAGCTTCTATGTATCCGGATTCTTCTTTCGACATATCATCCCCGTTCTAGAAAGGAAAGGATCTTGGAAATCTCGAAAGGTTTGCGCACTAGAGCTAAAGCTCCCGCTTTCAATGCGGCTTGCGCCATCGGTTCGGTGGAATAGGCGGTGATTACTAGAATACGAGCGTTCTTCTTCTTCGAGAGGACAGATTTCACGATCTCATCCCCTGTTTTACCTTCCATCCGTAGATCGGTGATGATGAGATCGTACTCGTTCTCCAACGCTTTTCGTTCCCCTTCGAAGGGGTCAGGGGTAGTGTCCACCGAATGACCGAGTTCGCTAAGGATCATTTGTAACGCATCCAGTACTGTGGTTTCATCATCAATCACCAGGATTCTTTTCCCCATAGATTCCTCCCGATTAGGGTTCTTCGCTTAAATGAGACCGTAGATCCTCGATGGCTCGGATCAAATCGGCCATTTGTAATGGCTTGTACAGGATTCGATCCACCTTGGGGAGGGCTTCTTCCTCTTTCTCTTTTCCCAAAGGGTATCCGGTAGTGAGAATGATTTTTTTTCGAGGATCAATCTCTTGTATACACTTCACCAATTCCCTTCCATCCATTTCCGGCATCACTACATCACTCAGAATAATATCCACTTTATCTACATGTTCAATGAAAAGGTTTAACGCCTCCTTCCCATTTCGTGCGGGCAGTACTTGGTAACCGACTTCTTCCAACATCTTGGTGATGATGGTTCGAACCTCTTCCTCATCTTCCGCGAACAGGATCAATCCTCTCCCAGATTCCTCGAGTTCCAAGGGAGTCCCTTCGGGCGATTCGTAGGACTTTGTCTCTATGATGGGAATGAGAACAGTTACTCGCGTTCCTCTCCCTACCTCGCTTTCGATATACACGGCTCCTTTATGCTGTTGCACCAAACCGTACACCTGGGCTAGGCCGAGACCCGTCCCTTTACCCACGGGTTTGGTGGTAAAGAATGGTTCAAACACTCGGGGAAGAACTTCTTCCGGAATCCCTGTCCCATTGTCTTCCACCACTATTCTCGCTAGATCCCCTTTCGGTTCGGTTTCCTTGAAGAAGTACCCTTTCTTTCGAAGTTCTTCGGAGAAAGCGATTCGATCTAGAGAAACTTTGATCGTTCCCCCCTTGGGTAGGGCATCCTGAGCGTTCACCAGTAGGTTGGTAAGGATCTGCTGGATCTGTACGGGGTTCCCGTTTACCATGCATTGCTTTTCCCGAAAACTCCAATCGATATGAATATGCTCGGATAAAACTCTATCAAATAGTTTGGATATTTCTTTCAGGAATGGAATGAGGTCGAAGGGTTTATGTTCCAACATCGATTTCCTGCTGAAGTCTAGGACTTGTTGTACCAACGTGCCAGCTCTTTTTGCCTGCTCTATAATCTTGAGTAGGTAGACCCGAGCTTCACTACTTATATCTTTACGAAGCTGGAGATACTCGCTATAACCGATGATTCCCGTAAGAATATTGTTGAAGTCATGGGCAATCCCTGCCGCTAGTTGGCCTACGGCGGCCAACCTCTCCTGAGCCTTGATCTGTTCGTCCTTGATTCGATCTTCCGTGATGTCCCGCAAGAGTACGATCTTTCCTCCAACGTCAGGCCCCGATACAATGGGTTCTGCGGTGATCTCGATGTATCGTTTTGAAGGAAGAGTCAGTTCTAGGATATCTCGTTCCCCCTCCTTAACACTTTTAATCCTCTCTAGAATCAAATTGGTATGATCCTGGCTCATGGTTTGTTGGATCAATGTTTCGGCTCTTTGATTTCTCACCTGTATGCTACCTTGAGCATCCACAATACAGAGCCCTTCCGGCAGGTTGGCTATAACTTGTTCCAGTCTTCTTCTTTCGACTCCCAAGCGATACTCGAGGGCCTGGACCATCAGACTCACGTGACGAGCGACAATGGTATAGAGGTGGGTCTCCCGTTCCGTAAACTTCCTATTCTGGGGTGCTCCAAAATAGAGGAAGCCCGTTTGGGTGTAGGACTCAGACCGCTGTTCGAAAGGCTCTGCAAAGAAGCATCCCATTTTATGCGCATGCTCTATGTGATTCTCCTGGGGAGATACCCTATCATTCAAAGGATAGAACACTTGATTGGGCAGTAGGATCTGGTTATCGGTAGCGGAAAGGATGTGGTCTTTAATTTTTTCACGAAACGCTTGGTCATACTCTTCGGATACGAGCGTCGCATAGTAGATGAACACTACTAAACTAGATTCCTGCCGGAAACAAACCGCCGCCATGGCAAACGAAGTGGTCTTGTGCAGAATACTGAATATGATGGTGAATAGTTCCTTGTACCCTACGATGAAAGTCAGTTCTTGGGACAACTCTGCTAGGGTGTTCAGATCCTGTGTGCGTTCGGCGACCTTCTGCTCCAGCTCTGTATTGATGAGTTTCGTCCGTTGATAGAGGTACGCATTCTCCAGGTAGAGGGAAAGCTCATGGACAATGGTGGTGAGCATCCGTGATGCTACAGGAGTGAAAGCTCCTTGTTTTTCACTGAAAAAAGCGATCAACCCGAACAGTTTGGATTCCCGTTTGATGGGCGTAGCTAAGAGGGACTTCCAGCCACTGGAATACGCTTGTAGGGGTAATCGATTTGGTTCGAGAGTCAGATTATCTATCCCGAGGGAAAAATCGGATAAGGCGATCTGGCCTAGTATGGTTTCTCCTATTTTTATTTCTTTCAAGGATTCCTGAACATCTGCGTTCACGTTGATACTTGCTTTTAGAATCAGGGATTGGGATTGGTCTTCGAATAAGTAGAGTAAGCTACCTGTGGCTTCCACCCCTCTGGTTAACACTTCGAGCACATCTGGCAATACTTCATCGGTGTGGAAGGTTTTTCCCAATGTAGCTAGTACGTGGTTGAGGATGTAAAGTTCACGGTTGGTGGAACGGATTTCTTCTTCCTTTTGTTTCAAAGAGGTAACGTCCCGAATCATGAAACAGGTGTACTTTAAGCTTTTCAACCCTACAGGGAAGAAGGAAACTTGTAGGTACTGTAGATCTTTCTCACGTGTACGTACTAGATCCCATATCTTATTGCTTGCATCTTCGCATACAATTCTAGAGGTAGAGTCGGTAAACCTTGTAAGGAAGGGGTAGGGTTCTTGCCGTTTTTCGTTCAGACGAAGATCGAGCAGAGAATCCATCTCTTTTACTGTCAGGGAGAGAGCCTGTTGTCGAGGGATCCCCAGAATCTGTTCGGCCCCTAGGTTCCATTCAAGAATAGTACCTTCGGAATCAACGAGAATGATTCCGTCTCGATTTCCTGCGAATAGAGCTTCCAAGAGTTGGGTTTTTTCCTGGATCTTTCGTTCATTTTCAGCGTTTTTTAGAGCTATCCGAATTTGGTAATCAAGGGCGACTTTACTGAACGGTTTTAAAATGTATCCGGCAGGATCGGTTTGGAGAGATCGGGTGAAGTGTTGTTCGTCGTTGAAGGCGGTAAGATAGATGTGAGGTATGTCAAATTCTTTGGGAAGGGAGGCCATGAAGTCGACCCCATCGGTTTTGCCTGGAAGGCGAATGTCTACCAAGAGTATATCTGGCTTTGTCTTAGGATCGGTACAGAGGAGTTGCAAGGTTTCAATGCCCTCGGCTACTGAAGCGGCAATTCCTACCACAGTGTATCCCAAACTTTCCAGGGTTTTTTTAAGTGAGTACTGTTGGAGGGTATCGTCTTCCAGGATAAAAATATTCATACTTTTATCTTTTCATATTGTATACGCTTATGGTTTAGGCTACAAGTTTTTTTATTTTCCAAAACGGTTTCTCTATTGACTCAAGAAGCAAAACATTGTACAGGAACTTCCAAGTCGTCGTATGCAGATCTTTAAAAGTCCATTCTTCCGAAAGATATTCCTCCTTCTGGCCTTTGTTATGTTTATCGGGTTTGGGATGCTTACCCTGTGGGTTTCTTCATCGGTAAAATCGAGCTTCCGGGCAACCCAACTGAAAGCATTAGAGGACGTGAAGAATCAATACAGAACAAGTCTTCTGGGATGGCTTTTAGAAAAACAGAAGAATATCCAAGGTCTGGCCAAGATATTGACTTACACCCCTGAAATCGATCCTTCTTTCCTCCGGGCGTTCCGAGAAGTCTATCCAGAGTACGCGGATATCCTTGTGCTCGATAAAGAGGGTAGGTTAAACATAAATAGCGGTTCTGTTCCTTTGAAGAGAGGGATGGATCTTTCCGACCGGGATTACTTCAAGGTTGCCATTGGGGGTAAGGCCTTTACAAGTGGATTTTTCCGGGGCAGGTCCAGGGGTTTGGCCACCCTTTCGATCAGCGCACCCGTTATAAAGTTCGATAAACCCGAGCAGGTGGTAGCAGGATTCATTACCTTGCAAAAATTTCTAGAAATTTTCAGTACAGAGGCGAAAAAATCAGATAGACCCTTTCCCATCTTGTCAATCCACTTCATCAACACCAAAGGGCAGGTGATATCCGATCCTGCGTACATCGAACGGTACCCACAAGACCCCAATATAGAGGAAGATCCCGCATTTCGTTCCAACTCCCCGGCAGTGATGCAATTAATGAATCGAATTGAGGGGTCCCTGGTGTACTCCTATCAAGGTAGGGGGTTCTATGGAGCGTTTTCCTGGATCGAACCCCTTCAGATCGGTTTAATACTGGAGGCGGATCAAGAGGTATTGGAACGTTCCCTTGATTTTCAATTACGATCTCTCATCATTATTTCCACTGTTGTGTTCTTCATCCTTGTGGGAATATTGGTTTCTGTGCTCTGGTACCTATCAAAGCCTCTTGCGCAGTTAAACCACGCAATGGAGCAATTGATTCAAGAAGGCCCAAAGGGGACGTTGAACTTCAAGAAAACAGGTAGCCAGGTAGACAAGCTTGTAGATACTTTCAATCAATTGAAGCAAGTGGTGTATCAACGGGAAACCCAACTGAAGGATAGGGCCGCTCGGGATCCTCTTACGGGGTTGTACAACCATGGTACATTGAAGGACCTACTGCAAAAGGAATATGCCCGGCGGAAACGTTCGGGGAAACCTCTCTGTTTTCTGATGATTGACATCGATCATTTCAAGGATATTAACGACAACTATGGGCACGCGGCCGGGGATCAGGTCCTACGAGAGGTGAGCCGAATCCTGGAAACTTGCGTGCGGGAGGGGGATATCGTGGCCCGCTATGGGGGAGAGGAGTTCGCGATTCTCGTGGATAGTGACAAACCCGAAGTGTCTCTAACCCTAGCGGAACGAGTTCGAACCCGGGTCGAATCCCATTCCTTTCTGATAGATGGAAAGAGAATCCCAATCACGGTGAGCGTGGGCTGGGCGTGCGTTGCTCCGAACAAGGTGTCCTGCTGTACCGATATCGTGAAGGAAGCGGACGATTACCTGTACCGGGCCAAAGAAGCGGGAAGAAATACGGTCTTTGGTCAGGCTAACATAGCTTAACACCTGCGCGAGTACAAAGTTGTCGGACGCGCACGCGCGAACCGACTGAAACAGCAAAGAAGGCCTTTAATCGAATTTAATCCGCTCGAGTAGGGGTATAAGTTCCTTCAGAGTGGAAATCTCGTAGTCCCCAATCGCCCCAAGATCCTTCCACACGGCAACCGTCCGGATTCCTGCCTGTCTTGCCCCTTCCAGTTCATGTTTTGAATGTCCTACGAAGAGTGCCTCTTGGGGGTCTGCCTTTGCCTTTTCAAGAGCGATCTGATAGATCCTTCTATCGGGTTTCCGTACTCCTTCCTCGCGAGAGCAGACAAAGATATCCAGGTAGGGAGTTGCCCCTACCGTGTCGAGCCACTTCCGTTTCCATTCGGTAGGATAGATGGTGTCGGTGATCACTCCCAGGGTATACCCTTTCCGGTGCAGTTCTTCCAGCACCGAAGGCACACCCTCCCGGGGATACACCTCGTGGTTCTGGTCGACGATTTTTTCAAAGAGGGTTTCTCTCTGTTTGCCTTCCGGAACGCCGTGAACTTGGAGAAAGAGGTTCCAATAATCATTGTACGTTGCCTTTCCCACCGTTGCTTCGTTCTCTATGGCCTTGAGATACTCCCCATCCTTCGAGGAGGGATGACGGTGGAATCCAGCTTCCTCGAGGAGCGTTCGGGCAAACTGTTTGCTCGAAACCTTCCGAGTGTACAACACATCACTCGCATCAAACAGGATGAGTTTGATCATAGGGATTCCCCATTCAGAGGGACAATCTTCAATAGATCTGTGAGATTCTGGACAACTAGGTCTGGAGCTTCCCGTTCGTTGGAAGTGTCTGAAAGAGAGGTGAAGAAGGACCGGATCTGAATCGCCTTCCCATACCCAGCTTTTCGAGCTCCTGCCACGTCCCGGGAAAGGGTGTCCCCAATGTAGATGGCCTGTTTGGGTTCCACTCGAAGGAGTTCTATCGCTTTCAGGAAAATGGCGGGGTTGGGTTTCCGGATTCCTAGACGGGCGCTGGTAAGAACGACATCGAAGAATCGATCGATCCCACAGGTTCGTAGCCTAAAGGGAACGAGGGTCCGACTCACGATGTTGGAAATAACTCCGAGTTTCATCTTGCGTTTCTTCAGTTCTTCCAGTACTAAAGGGGTTTCCGGCCGGAGTTCTCGGCGGAAGAATCGAGACTCGTAGTAGAAAGCCACCTCCTCCCAGAACATCTCTGGAATGCCAGAGGGGATTTCTATCCCCGCGAGTATAAAGGTTCGATACAGTTCCTCGGGACTCATCTCCCGCATGTGGGTTTCCCTCCAGGGTTTGTACTGGCTCATTCCCTTTTGGATACGGGTATTGAGCTCTTCGTCGGAGATAGTCTTCAAAGGGATCCATCGTTCCAATAAAGAACGGAACCCAGGGAGGGCTTGCCTCTGTAACGGTTCGTCGAACCAGACCTCTTCCAGGGTTCCTCCCAGATCGAAGAGGATGGCGTGGATTCTATGGGGTTCCATGGGGGCTCCTTACAGGCATGCTGTTTCGGGAAAACTGTTGCGTTAAGAATTGAGCGCCGGTCGCGATTTCTTCGCCAGTGTAGATGCTTTGGAACTCACAGGTAGTTACGATGTTCGGTGGAAGCTTTGGAAGTACGTCTGTCCAATCCACCGTGCCCAACCCGGCTGGTCGATGATCTTGGATCCCTTTCACATCGTGGAGGTGAACCCCTATGATAAAAGAGGAGAACCGATAGAGCCATTCGGTTTGGGGGATCAAGCCTAATCGATGAAGCACTTCCCCATGCCCCACATCGTACCAGAATCCTACCCATTCGGCCGGCGCGTCTGCGAGAAGGGCTTCTAACTCATCGGGAGTGGGAATTTCATGGTAGTAGAACCGGTTCTCGAGCCCTAATCGTATCCCCTTTTGGGAAGCGAACTCAGAGAGTTCCTTCAGGGATTCCCGTACCGCTTCCAGATGGGGAGCCGAAAACAGGTTCCGTTCTTCCCGATAGCGGGTAAGGAGATCTTTGTACTCTTCCGCGCCTTCCTTTCCTTCCTGGTACAGAGCGCGGAGTGGGGTTTCGAAATCCCTTTCCACGTTCACTCGGCCCGGATGGACGATCACGAGAGGCACGCCCAACCGGGAGGCTAGTTCGATACTCCGCTTCACGGCCTGGATTCCCTGTTTCCGCTTTTCCGGATCGAGGGAAGAGATCAGCAGGTCCTGCTTCCCTAGTTCTTCCACCGAAGGATCGGCTGGGCAGGGTTCGTGAATGCTGGTGATCGTGACGCTGTCGAGTAAGCTTTCGATTCCTTCAATCATCCGGGGGCTTACTCCATGGTTCAGTTCGAATCTGGTAAATCCGAATTGCTTCGCTTCTTTAAAAAACTCGGACAGAGCGGGGAACCTTCCTATTCCCCACATGGTGGAAAGCCCTAATTTCACGGTAGCTCTCCTAGGGGGTCTAAACCGTATTCGAGTCTCATTTCTTCCAGAAGTTTCAGGAACCGAAAGCTCGTGTCCGATCGTTCCGCCGCGATGGCCAGCACCATGGCGTTGAGGATCGCCATGGGAACCACATGGGAATGAAAGGAGTGCACGGGGCCACGAAGGGCAAACAGGACCACGTCCGCTTTTCGGTAAGATTCCAGTTCTGGGATGTCCGTTAGGATCACCGTCTTGCATCCGACGCGTTGAGCGTGCCGGAGTACTGCGGTGAGCTCTCCCGTGAGTCGGTGGTAGGCCGCCAGGAGTACCGTGTCGTCTTTTTCCACGAGAAGGAGTTTATCCAGTAGGTCTCGCCCCGATTCCACGAGGCAAATCGTGTGGATCCCCAGTCTCTGGAGACGCATCTGGAGGAGTTCCACCAGGATACGGGAGTGCCCTATGCCGAAGAGGAACAGGTTCTTCCCCTCCAAAAGGATTCGCACGGCCTTATCGAAACGGTCCAGGGGAATGGTATTGAGAATTTCTGCCAGGTAGTGGGTTTCCATCTCCACGATCTGGGGTAGGAAGTGCTGATTTCGTTTTTTTAAGTCTTCCAGCCGGGTTTGCATGCGGACAGCGGGGGAAAATTTCTCCCGGAACATATCCTGTAGGAACTGTTTCAATTCCGGGTATCCGTCGAAGCCTAGGGTGATGGCGAATCGTACGAGGGTAGACTCGCTAGTTCCCGTATGCTGCGCCAACTCAGAAAGGCTTTGGAAAGCGGCGTGCTCGTAGTGGGTAAGGAGGTATTGGGCGATCTTTTTCTGACTCTTGGAGAAGGAGGCTTGCTTACTTTCTAAAATAGCCTGGAATCCTTCCAGGGTTCTTGGAATGGTGGATGGTTTCATAAGGATTCGATCCGTTTCTGTTGAGCGTCGAACAGGTGGATCTTTTCCGTTCGGGTTGAGATCCATACCTGCTCACCGGGTTTGATTCTAGGTTCTTCTCTTAAAACGGAGAAAATCGTCCGCTTGTGCACCCGAAGGCTCACGATCCAATCCGATCCCGTGGGAAGCACGGTTTCGAAGATGGCTGGGTAGCTCCAGGGATCTAAAGGGGGCATGGGGGATAGGTAGAGATCCTCTGGCCGCACTCCTACCGTGTGAACTCGTTCTGCCAAGCCGGGAAAAAGGGGAAGGAAACTCCGGAAGACGTCGCTTCCTTCGTTTTCTGACCGGGAGAAGAAGTTCATGGGGGGACTCCCCACGAATGCGGCCACCGTGAGGTCGGCCGGGGAACGATAGATCGTAAGGGGAGGAGCGTACTGGAGGATCCGCCCATTGTGCATAACGGCCACATGGGTGGAAAGGGTCATGGCTTCCAACTGATCATGGGTCACATAAAGGATCGTGTTCCTCAATGTCTGGTGGAGCCGTTTCAACTCCGTCCGCATCTCCAACCGGAGTTTGGCGTCCAGGTTGGATAGAGGTTCATCCAAAAGGAGAACATCCGGGTTAATGGCTATCATCCGGGCTAAAGCCACTCGTTGCTGTTGGCCTCCGGAAAGTTCAGAAGGATACCGGTTTTGAAGGGTATCGATGTGGAGAAGTTCCAGCACTTCCTGAACCCGTTTTCTTCTAGCTTCTTTCGGCATTCCCCGCATTTCCAAGCCAAAGGAGACGTTCTGAGCCACCGTCATGTGAGGCCAGAGAGCGTAATTCTGGAACACCAGACCCATCCCCCGTTTTTCCGTGGGCACCATGCACCCTTCCGATTCGGAAAACAGGAGCTTTCCATCCAGGTACAGTTCTCCTCCATCGGGAGTATCGAGACCCGCGATCATCCGAAGGGTGGTGGTTTTACCGCAACCCGAAGGGCCTAAAAGACTCACGAAGGAGCCCGATTGGATCGTGAGGTTTAGATTATCCACTGCCACTACCGACGTGCCAAAAGTCTTACGTATGTTCTTCAAAACGATCTCCGCCATACGGTCCTCTTGAACTATCCCCTGGAAGCGAAACCGGAAGCGAGGTTCGCTCCGGTAAGTCGTTCCATGGAAAGGGTAAGGATGAATATGATCCCCACGATTCCCACCACCGTAGCGTTGGATAGTTGAGTATATCCGTAATCGATGAACCGCAGGACCTGGGTGGTCATCAGTTCGGTGCCCGGTGTAGCGAGCATGATCACGAGGCTCTGTTCCTTCATTCCACTGATCAAAGGAAGAAGGATCCCCGTGAGAAGGGCATGCTTCTGGAGGGGAAGGACGATTCTTCCCATCCTACGGAGCCATCCCGCTCCGCAGACCCGGGCCGCCTCTTCTGGTTCGTTGCCCATCTGCGTCATGGCGGTGATCCCGCTCCGGGAGGCAAAGGGAAGATACTTAAGGCTCATTACCAAAACGAGGAGAAACATGCTGCCGTACAAACTTGGGATCGGGCCCCGGGGAACGGCAAAGAAGGATAGGGAAGCGGCGGCGAACCCGATGCTGGGCACCAGGTAGGGCAGGAAGGACACCTGTCGAAGGTACGCCGCCACCCTACTCTTGGGAAGCCGCACCACGATGTATCCCACTAGCATCCCCAAAAACCCGCAGAGAAGGGAAGCGCTACCCGCTATCCACACGCTGTTCTTTAGGGATCGTAGGATATCCGGATTGAAGAAGAATCCCTTCTGACCCACCATGGCGGGAATGGATGTCCCCATCCAGTAATCGAGGGTGAAATTCTCTACAGTGAATAAACCGGGTCTGTGCATGAAAGTAGTAAGCACCAGGGTCCCGAGGGGGATGAGGATGGTGAGGCACAGGGATATCAGAGTGAGGAATAGGGCCGGAAGAGTTAACGCGCCCAGGGGCCTTCTCCGCACCATGGCTCCCTTCCCTCCCAAGGTAATGAAGCGTCGATACTCGCGCACGAAGAACATGTCCAGGGCCACGAGACTTACCCCAATCAACACGGTAACGCAGGCGATAACGGCCGCCACACCTGGGCTTCCTACCTTGTAACTGTTGTACAGGGCGGTGGGCAACAAGTAGTACTTGACCCCGGAACCGAGGATGTACGGGGTACCAAAGGACCCTAGCACTCGGGAAAAGGTAAGGAGAAAGGAAGAGAGGAGGGCCGGTTTCAGCAGGGGAAGAACGATTCTTCGGGATATGGCGAAAGAGGACGCTCCCAGAACCCTGGCCGATTCTTCCAACTGGGAATCCATCGATCGAAGGGCATTCCCGAACAGCAGAAAAGCGAAGGGGTACACATGCAAGGATTCGCAAACAATGATGGGCAGTGCCCCGTACGCGATCCAGTCGGGAGGAACGAACCCCATGGTTTCCAGCATCCCGGCGAGGCCTCCTATCCGGCGGTTCTTGAACACGGAAATCCAGGCCACGGCAAAAGTCCAGGAGGGAATCATGTAGGGCACTACCATGAGGCGGGAAACGAGCTTGCTTCCCGGCAAATCGGTCCGAACCACTAGCCAGGCAAACAGGGCGCCCATGGGGATCGCGATCCCGCAAACAGACCCCGCCACGAACAGAGTTCGCCAGAAGGGTTTCCAAAATAGAACCTCGCTTACCCTGGAAAGGAAGGTTCTTCGGAGAAAGTAGGTGGTGAAAGTTCCTGTGGGAATACCGATCGTGGCGCTATCCCGCAGGTTTACCCGTACCGTGTCCAAAAGGAGAGCCAGTACGGGAGCCAGGATGAGGTAAGCCAGCGCGGCACATAGGAGGAAACCGATCGCTTTCGTGGGATCGTAGGGGAGTAGCCGAAACTCATTCACCAAGCGTCTGATTCTCATCCCTTGTCCCTCCATCGGATCTTGGGCCTTCCTACTTCTTGTGGCCGTACTCTAGCCAAAGGTCCAGCACTTCCTGCCGGAGTTTCAACGCTGCCTTGTTATCGATTCGAAGGAGCCTTTTCTGCCAATCCGTCCAGGTGCCTTCGTTATCGGGATGGGGTGCCGCCTTCTGGTTAGGCGAAAAGGCGCCCATGTCCCGAGAGGTCCAGGGAGCGTGTCCTTCGCTTAAGATGTAATGAATGAGGAGCTTCGCCGCGTTTGGGTGTGGACAGCTCTTTACTATTAACGCGTAGGTGGGAAGGGCGTACCCCATGAAGGGAACCATTCCTTTCATCGTGGCGAGTTTCAGGTTCTTGGCCTTGTTGTCCCTCTGCTTGGTAAGGGTATAGAAACCAATGGGAGCCTCTTTCTGGCCGGCCGCACCCACCGCGTCTCCCACGTCCTCGTCGCTACGCATCACGATCAGTTCGTTCTGGAACAACCGTTTCAGGAATTCCCATCCGATATCTTTTTCATTAATCCCGGAAGGTTTCCCGTAGTAGCTTCGGTAGGCTTCCTCGAGGAGTCTGGGATTCGTGGCGATGTTGGCAAAGAAGGCAAGGTTGGCCGGAGTTTGAGCCGGATCTCGGATTAGAATCTTACCCTTCCAGGCGGGTTCGTTCAATTGCCAAAGGTTCTTGATGGGCGGTGCTTTGTAAGACTCGAAGTTGTACCCGAAGATCCTTGGTTGCCAGAGAAACACCAGAGGGTTTCGATCTTCCGGTGAAAGAAGGGGAGCTAAATCCGGTGGCACCCAATTCACCACATATCCTTCGGGAATCAGTTTCCCTTCCAGAAGGGCTCCATCCTCGAATCCGATGACATCCACCAGCACGTTTTTGGAATCCACCTCCCGGATCACCCGTTCGGCCTGCTCCGGGTCTCCCATTTTGGTGCCTTTCACTTTGATGCCGTACTTTTTCTCGAACGCGGTTCCCACGTCCTTGATTCGACTGGAAGTGAAGTAGGCCACCACCTCCCCTTCCTTCTGAGCGGCCTGTATGAGGGCGTTTAGATCGAAGGATTCCTGCCCTCCTGCCCCTGCCGGGACCTCGCCCTTTCTTGTTTCCGGTTTGGGTGCTTCCTGTTTACCCCCCGCGATTAAGGGAAGCGTAAGGAGTAACAGGGCCCCTACAAAGAGATATGCCTTTTTTCCTATTCCTTTCATCCTCCACCTCCTTGGAGTGTGATATGGAAATTATATTGCATAGAAGTATAATTTGCAATAAAAATTGCAGTACACGCCACGCATGTTTAAGCCTGCCCAAGTCCGTCGTCCGTCTTTTGATTTCATCGCGTTTTTTTCTTTGATTGCCGTTTTTCAGCTTGCCTGGGGTGGGTTGATAGGAGAAGCATCACTCGATACAATCCCGGCCATGGCGACAGTATACTATTATGAATTACCGGAACGAAGCACGTTGGAAGATCGGATTAAAGGAACCCGGGCGATTCTGGAAGCCGCAGGTTTCGATGGGATCTTTTCAAAGAAGGACAAAGTGGCGGTAAAGACCCACGTGGGGGAGAAGAAGAACACTACCCACGTAGCCCCCCAGATCGTGAAGGTAGTGGTGGAGCGGATCAAACGGACGGGGGCCTCTCCCTTCCTTACCGAAACCTCAACTCTTTACAAAGGGGAGCGTTCCAACGCGGTAGACCATCTGAACCATGCCCACGCTCATGGATTCGGGTACGATAAGGTGGGGGCTCCCTTCATCATGGCGGATGGGTTGTTCGGAAACTCTGAGGTGGCCGTGAAGATTCCCGGAAAGATTTTTTCCTCTGTGTTGATTGCCCGAGATGTGGTGTATGCCGATGCGTTGGTGGCTATTTCCCATCCCACGGGACATATAGGGGAAGGATTAGGGGCCTGTATCAAGAATATCGGGATGGGGTTGGCCAGTCGTAAAGGGAAACTTCGGATGCACTCCACCATGAAACCCCGCATTAAGGCGGGATCCTGCACCTTCTGCCAGCAGTGTATCCTTTGGTGTCCCGAAGGCGCTATCGTGGAAAAAGATGGAAAAGCCTTTATTATTGAAGAAAAGTGTATCGGGTGTGGGGAATGCCTCTCTGTGTGTCGGTTCGACGCGGTGGAGTACAACTGGGGAGTGGAATCGGCCGAACTCCAGCGCCGGACTGTGGAACACGCCTTTGGGGTTACCATTGGAAAAAAGGGGAAGCTATTCTGCCTCAACTATCTCACCGACATGACGAAAGAATGCGACTGCATGGCAAAGACACAGGAACCCTTAATGCCGGACGTGGGAATCCTCGCTTCGGTAGACCCCATCGCGATCGACCAAGCCACGCTAGACTTGACCCGGGAGAAAACGGGGAAAGACCTCAGTACCGCTAGTTACCCAAACCTGGATGGCACGATCCAACTGGCTCATGGGGAAGCCATCGGAATGGGCAGCCGGAAGTACACCCTAGTGCGGGTGAACTAAGAGAGAAGATCCATCCATGCCCCGGAGCTCTGCGTGTTCTTAGCTCTCAACCTGTATGGGTATAAGGTCAAGCTTTTTCCTTGCGAAAACTAGCTGGGAGCAGTTATTCTTACAGTATGAGTAAGGGAAAAAAGAAGGTTCTGGTAGTAGGCGCCGGATTTGGCGGACTAACTGTTTCCGCCCTACTCGCCCAAAAAGGCTGGGATGTAACCATTGTGGAAAAGAACTCTACACCGGGAGGTCGAGCCCGGGTATGGGAACAGGATGGATACCTGTTTGACATGGGACCCTCCTGGTACTTGATGCCCGAAGTGTTCGAGGAGTACTTTCACCTGTTTGGGAAAGAGCGGAAGGACTACTACGAACTGGAGAAGATCGATCCGTATTACCAGGTGATCTTTGGAAATGGGGAACGGGTAACTATCACGCCCGATCTGGAACAAACCTTACGCACCTTCGAATCTTTCGAACCCGGCGGGGCAAAGAGATTACAGGAATACCTTGCCCAAGCTCGATACAAATACGAAGTGGCGATGCGGGACTTCCTCTATCGGGATTACCGCACGATCTGGGATTTCCTCAACCGGAAACTATTGATCGAGGGGAGCCGATTGGGGGTGTTCTCTTCCCTCGACCGGTTCGTGGGGAAATACTTCAAGGATCATCGGGCGAAAAAGATCCTCGAGTACGCCATGGTGTTCCTCGGCGCGAGCCCCAAGAACACCCCCGGTCTTTACTCCATCATGTCCCACGTGGACATGAACCTGGGAGTGTATTACCCGAAGGGGGGGATCCACGCGATCGTCCGGGGACTCGTGAAACTCTGCCAAGAACAGGGCGTTCGATTCCTGTACGATGCGGAAGTAAAATCCATCCTGGTGCGGGATGGTAACGCGGTGGGGGTACGCACTCCGCAGGGGGATGTGGAAGGGGACACGATCGTGGTAAACGCGGATTATGCTCACGCGGAACTGGATCTTCTTCCGGAAGAGTATCGCACCTTTTCCCTAACCTATTGGGAGAAAGCCGTGTGGGCCCCGAGCATGTTCATTGCCTATCTGGGCACTAGCCGGCGGATTCCTTCTCTATCCCATCATAACTTGTACTTTTCCGATGCCTGGGATGATCATTTTCATTCTATCTTCCGGGAACCTAAGTGGCCCGAAGATCCCTCCTTCTATTTGAGCTGTCCCTCAAGAACGGATCCCTTAGTGGCCCCTGAAGACGGGGAGAACCTCTTTTTCCTCATTCCCGTGGCGCCAGGGTTACCGGATGAGGAGGAGTTTCGGGAATCCTACTTCCACCGAATGATGGATAAAACGGAGAGGATTCTGGGAGAGAAGATTAGACCCTATATGCGAGTAAAGCGACTTTATTCCCAAAGGGACTTTCGCTCGGATTATCACGCCTTTAAGGGTACCGCGTTAGGACTTTCCCATACCCTGCGACAGACTGCCATTTTCAGGCCCCCTCGCCGGTCAGGAAAAGTGAAAGGACTTTATTACACGGGGCATTATCCCCACCCAGGGGTAGGAGTGCCCAGTGTGTTCATTTGTTCGGTGATCACCGCAGAAGGGATGGAGAAGGATTTGAAAGAGGAGGGAGGAAGTGCCTGATCAGGAGGCCCGTTCTAGCGCGATAGAACAGAGCACACATCCCGCGCAGAACACGCGTACCATGTCGGATACCCCTTCTATACGCGGTGCCCATACTCCACAGGGCGAGTGTGCCAACGGCTCCGAGTCACAGGCTACCGATCTAAAAGACTTACAGGAGCTTCGGAAATCCATTTTTCAACGGGGGAGCAAAACCTACTTCAATTCCAGCCTGTTCTTTCCAAAAGAAGTCCGGGATCGGGTGTTTACCCTCTATGCCTTCGTGAGGAGAGCGGATGACTTTGTGGATACCCTTCCTCAGGATCGGGAGGGCTTTTACGTGTTTCGGGAAGCCTACCAGAAGGCCTTAGAGGGCGCGCCCAGTAACGACCCGATTATCGATCCCTTTGTGGCCCTGAGCAGGGAGCGTGGATTTGACCCAGCCTGGATAGAGGCGTTTCTGGGAGCCATGGAAGCAGACCTCTATAAGAAAACCTATGATACCTTGGAGGAGACCCTCCAGTACATGTACGGTTCCGCCGAGGTAGTGGGTCTATTCATGAGTCGCATCCTCGCCTTACCCGAAGCGGCATACACCCCTGCCCGCATGTTGGGACGGGCCATGCAGTACATCAACTTCTGCAGGGACCTCGCGGAGGATCACGGCTTGGAACGCAGGTACTTACCGCTAGAAGGTTATGATCCCCGGATCGTGGAAGAATCTTACGCCCGGGCGCATCCAGACGAGTTCAGTCGTTTCCTTCGAACCCACCTGAAGCGGTACCGGGCCTGGCAACAGGAAGCCCTCGCAGGATACCGGTTCATTCCCTATCGGTACCTGATCCCCATCCGTACGGCCGCGGACATGTACTTCTGGACAGCCGATCAGATCGAGCGGAATCCTCTGATCGTGTTCGAAAGAAAGGTAAAACCTTCCCGGTTGCGGATCTTATTGAGGATCCTGCAGAATTCCATTATGGGAAGGGCGGGTGGATAGAGAAAAGGCGTGAAAGTGAGGTGTCCCGTGTCTAGTCTGCGACTCTTCATCTCCCTACCGTTGCGGTCGGAGGTCAAACAGGCCCTCCTAGGGGTACAGAAGCGATTATTTTCCCCCTTTTTTAAGCCCTTACCTAAGGAAAACTTTCACCTTACGCTGGCGTTCTTGGGGGATACCCAAGTAGAAACTCTTCCCGTTCTGGAACGAATCCTGGATGAGATAGCGGGTCGTGCCTCTGCCTTCCCCTGCATGCTTTCCGGCCTCGGGGCATTCCCCAATCCCTGGGAGCCCCGGGTAGTCTGGGTGGGAATCGATGTGGGAAGTAAAGAGTCGGGGATGTTAAGCGATGCCTTACGGACACGTCTTCGGCAAGCGAAGGTTTCTTTCGATGCCAAACCCTTCCGGCCCCACATTACCATTGCCTATGCCCGGAAAAGCCTTTCCCGGATGGAACTAAGGGAAGCGGGTGAAGAGTTTTCCAAGCTAGTGCGAGAAATGGGAGGCTTCTCCCGATTACAGTTCTTTATGGACGAAATAGCTCTAGTGAAGAGCGAACTGCGTCCAGAGGGAGCGATCCATACTCCTGTCCACATCGCTCGGTTCCAGGGGGCCGATACGTATGAACCTAGAGAATAATTCAGGGACAAATCCAAAAGGGACTTCGCAGGAAAAACCCATCGTGTTAGGGGTGAGCGCCTGTCTATTGGGGCAATCGGTTCGGTACGATGGGGGGCATAAGCACGACCGGTACATTACCGATACGTTGGGTAAATTTTTTACCTTTGTGCCCGTGTGTCCCGAGGTGGAATGTGGGCTTCCCATACCCCGAGAGTCGATGCGTTTGGAGGGGGATCCAGAAACCCCCCGGCTGGTCACGACCAAAACCAAGATCGACAAGACCGAACAGATGCGTTCCTATTGTCAGAGAAAGGTGAAGGAACTGGAGGAGGCGGATCTATCGGGCTTCATCTTCAAAAAAGATTCCCCTAGCTCGGGATTGTTTCGGGTAAAGGTGTACCGGAATGGGGTCCCTGCAAAAAACGGGAGAGGGTTGTTCGCGCAGGCGATGGTGAACCATTTTCCCCTGTTGCCGGTAGAGGAAGAGGGGAGGTTGAATGATCCGGACATCCGAGAAAACTTCCTGGAACGGGTGTTTTCCTATTGGAGGTGGAAACAGTTCGTTAACTCAAACCCAACCTTAGGGGGGTTAGTCGAGTTCCACACGAAACACAAACTATTGGTTTTGTCCCATTCCGTAACGGCCTACAAAGAGTTGGGGGTGTTGGTGGCGCAGGGGAAAGGGGTAAACCGGGAGGAACTGTTTCGGCGGTATGAGGAGACCTTTATGAAAGCCTTGAGCCTGCAGGCGACGGTCAAGAAACATTCCAACGTGCTACTCCATTGCATGGGCTATTTCAAGAAACAGCTGACCCGGGAGGAGAAGGAAGAGCTTCTGCAATTGATAGAACAGTACCGAGGCCAGTTCCTTCCGTTGATCGTGCCCATCACGCTGATCAAACACTATGTGCGAAAGTACGATGTGGCCTATCTGAAAGACCAGATATACCTGAATCCCCATCCAATGGAGCTGATGCTCCGTAACCACGTGTAGGGAGGGAAGGATGAAATCCTATCGAAAGGAACTATGGTTTCATACGAACCGTCGAAGGGAGTTTATCAACATTACCCCTCAAGTGGCGCAGTGTTTGAAGGAGAGTGGGATTACTGAGGGGTTGTGTCTGGTAAACGCCATGCATATTACGGCCAGCGTGTTCATCAACGATGACGAGTCGGGGTTGCACCAGGATTTTGAGGTGTGGTTGGAAAAGCTGGCTCCCGAAAAACCCTACTCCCAGTACCGGCACAACGGGTTTGAGGACAATGCGGACGCCCACCTGAAGCGGACCATTATGGGCAGGGAAGTAGTGGTGGCAGTAACGGAGGGGAAATTAGATCTAGGCCCTTGGGAGCAGATCTTTTATGGCGAGTTCGATGGTAAACGAAGGAAACGGGTGCTGGTGAAGATTATTGGGGAGTGAAGGCTTTGCCTATTTGCGGCGAATCCTCAAATCAACCCCTCGTCGGCGAGGATTTCTGCTGTCCAACGGGCCGCGTTTCCCACCACGCTGGTGCATTTGTCCGTGTGGGCTCCCGCTTCATCGAATTTACGGAGTTCATCCGGATCCTTGAAGTAGAACGGCCGACCCATCAGTTTCGTGTGGACTTCCCTGCAGGTAACGGTACCGTAGGTATCGATGAACTTCCGGTGTAGCTTAGCGATCATCGCCGAGGTTTTGAGACGTATCTTCTGGGGGTCCGCGAAGTTGTCCCGCTCCCGGCCTAGGAAGTAGCCGATCATCATGGCTCCTCCCGAATACGCGCCACAGTGCCCATCCGTTTCTTGAGCCACCCCGCCGGCCAATCCCGTGGCGGATTTGAAAATCATGTCCGTGTCCCGGTTTCGCACGTTAAGGGCGTCCTGTAAGGCGGCGATCACGCATTGCGCGCAACCCCGGTAATCTCGCTCATAGGCGAACCCAAGGTCGTACGCTTTCTGTAGGATTGCTTCTTTGTTTCCCATGATTCTGCACGATACCATACTGCTGGAAATACAACAAGCGGCAGTCCTACAAGAAGCTAAAAGGGTCACTTCACCAGTGAGGGTAACCATGTACTGATCTCTGGAACGAAGGTGACGAGTACGAGAACTCCAATATTACAGAGTAACCAGGGAATCGCGTGCTTGAAAATCTGAGTAATCGGCATCCCACTGATCTTCGTGGCCACGTTCAAACACATACCGACTGGGGGAGTTACAAGACCTATCGCCAGTCCCACAATCATGACCGTCCCAAATTGAATTTCCGCCATTCCCAGTGTTTTCATCACGGGAATGAATATGGGACAAAGGAGGAGTAACGCCGGGGTCACATCGACAAAGGTCCCAATAAAGAGAACGAGGACATCAAGAAAAAGGTAAATCCAGAATCGATGGACATTCAAGCTCAATATGAGCTCGGAAAGTTTTACCGGTATTTGTTCAACCGCTAGAATCCAGGTATATACCATGGAGAACCCGATGATGATCATGATAGAACTAGACATCATGATGGTTTTTTTCAACGCATGGACAATATCGCGAACTGTAAGCTCCCTGTAGACGAGGAAACCCACCAGGCACGCATAGGGAACTGCCACTCCCGCGGATTCCGTTGCTGTAGCAATCCCAAGCGAAATGGAAAGGACGAGCACCACAGGCATGATGACTGCGAATATGCCGTACTTGATTATGGTGAAAACTTTTTCCCTATCGAAGGATGTTGTGTACGTATCGTAGTGGTGCTTTATGGATAATCTTTTTACCACGGCGAGTTGGGAGAATCCAATAAGAATTCCGGGAATAAGACCCGCAAGAAAGAGTTTAGCGATCGAAGCACCAGAGATCATGGAATACAGAATCATGGGAATACTGGGGGGGATGATCATTCCCATCGTGGAAGAGGCTACTGTGACGCCTACGGTAAATCCCTTTGGATACCCCTGTTTGATCATGGAAGGAATGAGGATGCTTCCTATGGCGGAAGTATCGGCTACCGAGGATCCGGAGATTCCCCCAAAAATCATGCTGGCAACGACATTCACCTCACCCAACCCCCCTCGAATGGGACGTACGATGAGGAGGCAGAAGTCGATCAATCGTTTCGTGATTCCCCCCCGATTCATCAGTTCGCCTGCCAGAATGAACAGGGGCATGGCGATCATGACAAAGCTATTGGTTCCGCTCCACACCCGTTGTGGGAAGGTGATAAGGTAATTGGGACGATCAAGGATTAAATAGAGTAGACTAGAAGCCCCTAGGGAGAAGGCGATAGGGACGGATAGGGATACCAGGATAAAGAGTGTTCCGATCATCCATGCGAGGCTCATGGCAATTTCCCTCTGTTTTGCGTATCTACAAGATCCATATCCGACTCGTACCCCTTGTCGGGAGGTTCAATGGGCACAAAGAGGCTCAATAGGTCTAGGATCGCGTAGAACATCATGATAAGAAAGGAAAGGGGAATCATAAAGTAAAAATACTTATAGGGTATGTGAGTGGCGGGTGACTTTACTCCTCCTACCTTTTCGATCCATAGGAAGCTTTGGTACAGAATCACTCCCGATACGGTAAGGATAATCGAGTCAATGAGGATACAGAGCAGTTTCTTGATTTTAGGAGGGGCGACTTCTTCCATAAAAGGAATCGAAATGTGTTGTTTTTCCCGAACACCTAGAGCAGCACCTACATAGGTAGTCGCTATGAAGGTAAGGGTGATTGCCTCTTCGGATGCAACGAAGGAAAGGTTGAGTAGATACCTGAGAAAAACCGAGACAATAACGGCGATACTGAGAGTAGCGGCGAGGATAACGCAGAGGAGGGATAATAGTTTATCTATCCATCGGATCACTGTATTCATTGGTTTGTTCTTCTGTAGTTTTATATTGGCGGGGCGCGCAGTACGCCCCGCTCCGTTCCACCCTTCTCTTTTATTTGTTGAAGGCTACCTTTTTTACTTCTTCCAGTTCCTGACGGGAGAAGGTTCCCTTGTTGATGAAATAGTCATACACGGGCTTGCACGCATCGATGAACATCTGCCGTTCAGCGGCAGTGGGAACGTACACCTGGATACCGGAATCTTTGATTACTTTGAACCATTTCTCGTTCGTTTCCAGACGCAGTTTGTTCTGTAAATCCGTGTAGACCCATGCACCATCGGTAATGATCTGTTGCAGGTCCTTATCCAGTTTGTTGAACCATCCGGGTGAAACGCAGAAGGGTTCGGGATGGAATTGGTAGTTGATCACCGTCAGGTACTTCTGTACTTCATGGAATTTCATGGTAGCGATATTCATGAAGGGGTTTTCCTGCCCATCGGCAACCCCAGTCTTCAAGGCCATGTACGTTTCGCCATAGGGGATAGAAACCGGATTTGCCCCTAAGGCTTCCATGCATTTGATGATCGATTCGATCGGGGGGGTCCGCATTTTGAGACCCTTCATGTCAGCGGGTGTGCGGATAGGACGCACATTGTTGGTAAAATGCCTGGATCCTCCATCCCCGACGGCAAGGATTTTTACTCCATAGGTGTCCCCATCTTTCGCGATGGCTGCACCGATGGGGCTTTTGGTAACACGAACTAGGTCTTCCTGTTTTTCGAAGAAGAAAGGCATAAGGTAGAGGTTGAGTTTGGGAGTAAGGGCATCGAACACTCCTCCTAAATAACCCTCCTGTACGCCTGTTTTGATGGCTTCAATCATTTCCGATTCTTTCCCCAATTGTCCGGATGGATAGATTTCGACTTTCAATCTTCCTCCAGATTTCTGTTCTACGTATTCTTTGAACTTTAAAAGAGCTTCGTGTCGTGTGGAATCCGTGGGCATGGAGTGGCCAAATTTCATTATCACAGGTTTACCAGAATTGGCCGTTTTTGCAGGCGCGGTTTCTTTCGAACCGCCTGCGAAGAGGAAACCGGCGAAAACGAACGCCAGTACCACGAATAGAACCTTTTTCATGATACCCTCCTAATCATGGATTATGGTTTCATAATATAAAACCAATGTTTACAATACGATATTCTAAAATTGATTTATGATTATGTCAATAATTATTATTGAGCGTTTTTATTTTTCGTTTCCCTTGACCGGGCAGTACAGTTTCCCTATCATCAACGTATGAAGTACAGGGGTGTTCTGTTACCAAAAATCATTGCCGCGCTGGAGCTGTTGGGGCAATTCTGGCTCTTCACGGTAGAGATGTTCAAACAGATGGTACGCAAACCCTTCCGATGGTACCTGGTGGCAGAACAATTGGAAAAGATCGGGGTATTTTCCATCCCCATCATCCTCCTTTCCAGCCTTACCATCGGAATGATCTTTTCCCTCCAGTTGGGGAGTTTCCTCTCCATGTTTCGGGCGGAAATGCTGGTGGGGGCTGCGGTAGCAAAGACGTTGAGCCGGGAACTCGCCCCCGTGGTAACAGCCCTGATGCTCATTGCGAGAAACGGTAGCGCCATGACAGCTGAAATCGGAACCATGCGAGCTACCGAGCAAATCGATGCGATGGAAACCATGTCGGTGAATCCCATTCAGTACCTGGCTGTGCCCCGGGTAATCGCTTCAATCCTAGCGTTCCCTGTTCTTACTGCAATCGCTAATATTGTGGGCGTTCTGGGGAGTTATTTTATCTCAGTAATCGTACGGAAAGTAGATAAAGCCGGGTTTCTGGATCAGATGTACTCGTATGTGGATCCTGTCGACATCATTTCCGGATTTATAAAAGCCGCGGTGATGGGATTCCTGGTAAGCACCATCTGCTGTTTCTATGGGTACTACGCGAAGGGAGGGTCCCGAGGTGTAGGGGATGCGGCCACGAAAGCCGTGGTGGTTTCTTCGGTAGGGATTCTGGTAGCCGACTACATCATGGCGGATATCATGCTGAAAGTCTTGTTCGATTGAAGTAAAATAGGTATGGTACGATGGATATCATTATATCGGTTCGTGGGTTATACAAAGCATTCGCCGACAAGAAGGTATTGGAGGGGGTAGATATCGACGTTCCCAAAGGGAAGATCACCTCCATCATTGGCCAGAGTGGTACGGGGAAGAGCGTGCTCTTCAAATGTATCATCGGGATCATGCAGGCGGACAAGGGCAGTATCAAGGTAGACGGAGAGGAGATAACCCAACTTCCGGAAATTGAGCTGCGGCGGATCCGGAGACGGTTCGGATACTGTTTCCAGGACGCGGCGTTGTTCGATTCCATGACCGTTGAGGAAAACATCGCTTTTCCTTTACGGGAAGTGTTGGGAATGAAGGATAAGCGCAAGATGAAAGCCATCGTGAAAGAGAAACTCGAATGGATAGAGCTTCCGGGGATCGAAGGAAAGTACCCCTCCGAGCTCTCGGGGGGAATGAGGAAACGGGTAGGGGTAGCTCGCACATTGGCGATCGAGCCCGATATTCTTCTATTCGATGAACCAACCACAGGCTTGGACCCCGTACTGTCGGAGAGCATCAATAACCTGATCAAGCGGGTGAACGAAGAGTTTGGCATTACCTGTATGGTGATCAGCCACGATATCAAGGGTACCTTTTCCATATCGGATCAGATCGCGTTCCTTGCCGATGGAGCCATCCAGGCAGTGGGTAGCCCGGTGGAGGTGGCCCGGGCGCAGCATCCGATCCTTCGCAAGTTCCTGGAAAATTCCTTTGCCGATTTGAAGGTCGATTGCGGGCCTTAAGGGGTAGTATGTCGAGATTGTTGAAGATCGGCTTATTTGTATTCATCACCAGTGTGGCTACCGTCGTGTACGTTATGCGTACCGCCGATCGGATCCAGGCTAAGGAAACCTATACGGTGGAAGTGGTGATGGACGATGCCAGTGGTTTGTACGTGGATTCCAACGTGCGGCTAGCGGGGGTAAACGTAGGGAAGATCCGCTCGATCGAACTGGTAGGAGGAAAGGCAAAGCTTACCTTGGAACTTAATAAGGATGTACGGTTGTATGAGGATGCCCGGGTGGTAAAGACCCTCGAATCCATGTTAGGGACTTCGGCCGTACAGGTGTATCCCGGGAACCGCCTGGAAAGGCCTCTTCCCGCAGGGGGAATCATCCAGAACGCGGTAAGCACCAACGTGATGGACCAGACGTTCCTGGGAGCGGCGGAACTTACCGATGAGATTCGGGGCCTCGTGAAGGACCTTCGCCGCTTCCTCTCTGACGAAGGAGGGTACTCCACACTAAAGGAAATACTCACCACTGCCCGGGATGTAACGAAGACGACCAACCTTTTAGTGCAAAAAAACCTCAATCTCCTCGCTTCAGCCTTGGAAAACATCAACGCCATCACGCAAACTTTAAAAATGAATACGGTGGAGGATAGGCAGAAACTTTCCCAGATTCTTCAGAGCACGTTGGATATCACGATCCGGGTAAACCAAGTATTGATGGAAAACCAGGAGGCTGTCGGGCAGACGATCAACGGGTTACGGGACAGCGTAACCAAACTTCAGGCCACGATCGATCGGGTGAATTCAAGTCTTGCCCAGATCGATGCAACGGCTGCCCAGATCGGGGAAGCGGCCAATCAGGCGGGAGCGTTGATGACCAAGGTAGGGACAGCGGTGGATCAGGCGAATGTTACCCTTTCCCAGATCGGCTCTGTGGCTCAAAGCGTGAACAAGACCGTGGATAAGGTGAATGCGGGAGAAGGGAACCTTGGGAAACTCCTCCACGACGAGACGTTGTACAACAATATTGTAAATATTTCGGGCAGGGTCGAAGAGTACATCAATTCTACCATGGGGATGGAATTGCAGATCGGTTTTCAATCGGAACTGCTAATGAAGAACCTGGACACCCGGAACCAGTTGGGGATTCGGCTAAATCCTCTAGACACGAGCAAGTACTATCTGCTGGGAATCGTGGATACTCCTCGTCTCTCTGAAACCACGAAGGAAACGTCGGTGATAAAAACAGATGGATCTACAACCTCCTATACGACCCTGGAGACAGAGCGACAAAGAAAGCTCTTGATCAACGCCCAGATCGCTAGGAGGTTTGGTCTATTCTCCCTTCGGGGAGGGGTGATCGAAAGCACGGGCGGAATAGGGTTGGATTTTCATCCCTTCAAAGGGCTTGTGCTATCTAGCGAACTGTTCGATTTTACCCAGAGTGGAGGTCCGTATCTCCGAGCGTACGGCACCGTGTACCCCTTCTACGATCCTCGCTCAAAGAATCCCCTCCAATGGCTGTACCTAACGGGTGGGGTAGACAATGCAATTCTGAAGGATCGGGACTTTTTCATGGGACTAGGCCTCAGGTTCACCGACAACGACCTGAAAGCCTTGTCTGGTTCCTTGCCTAGCATAAATCCTTGAGTATTTAGTTTATCTGTATTTTGCCGATACTTTGAGTAAGATAGGAGACGGGAGTATGGATTCGGTAGGAACGATTCAGAACACCCAAGATGTACTCCTGAAGATTTTACTGGATTCTATGTTGAAGCCCCAGGAATTGGCTCGAAAGCTAGTGGCTGTCAATGCCCAGCAGACGGTTGATGCGGCAAAGTTGGAATCCGTGGGAGACATCGTGGATCTGTATGCTTGAGCCGGAGCGATGGATGTAAGTCCGGCATTCAGGGAAGCAGCGGAAGATTATTATACCCTTCTCAATAAGCAATATCCAGAAAAAGCCTCTATTGCCCTAGTGGGGGATCGATACAGACTCAGTAAAGACGAACGAATGGTTCTCTTTCGGGGAATCACCTCGAAGGATCGTGCCTTATCTAGAAAAGCGAAACTTTTGCCGTTGCCTAAACTACCTGAACTCCATGTGGATGGGTACAATGCCCTTTTTACCTTACTGAATTATCGGATAGGGAAACTCCTCTTCATTGGAAACGATGGGTACCTCCGGGACGCGGGAGGCACCCATGGACGGTTGACCCACGCGGACATGTTCTTAGAACTGGCGAACGAATTCTTCGATCACCTGTTTACCCTGGGATTCCGACGAGTGCAGGTATACCTGGATTCGCCGGTTTCCCATAGTGCGTTCCATGCGGTGGAAATCCGAAACATCCTCTCGCAGAGGGGTTTGGAGGGGGATTGTACCCTAGGCAACTCCGCGGATTATTTATTGAAGAGGTCATCACCACCCTGCATTGCCAGTAGCGATACCGCAATAATAGACGCGTTGCCCGGTCCTTTCTTCGACGCGGCTCGCTCCTACCTGGAGAAACGCTATAGACCCAAGTTTTTAGACCTATCCGAGTGGTTCAAATAATGTTAACGGGAGCCGTGTTTCTTTTCAAACTCTAAAACGATCCGGAGGATCCGTCGAATGGGTTCTGCGGCTCCCCAGAGAAGCTGATCCCCTACCGTAAAAGCGGTGAGGAAGTCCTCTCCCATTTTCATCGAATGGATTCGACCAATGGGAATTTTCAGGGTTCCAGAAACAGCCGCGGGCGTGAGTTTCTTAATGGTATCCTCCCGGTTGTTGGGAATTACCTCTACCCAAGGGTTGGAGGAGGCGATGATCTTTTCCGCTTCCGCTGGGGAGAGGGGGTGCTTCAGTTTGATGGTGAGTCCCTGACTGTGGCATCGCATGGCCCCTACCCGGACACAAATCCCGTCTACAGGGATTGGTTTCTTTAATCCAAGAATCTTGTTCGTTTCCGCGTATCCCTTCCATTCTTCCCGGGTTTGGCCATGATCCATCGCTTTATCGATCCAGGGAATTAAGCTTCCGGCTAGCGGCACCCCGAAGTTTTCCACTGGTATCTGGGGATTCCGAAGGGAGGCAGTGACATCCCGATCGATTTCCAGGATGGCAGAAGCAGGGTCTTTTAATTTTTCTGCTACCGCTCTATGGAGGAAGCCCATCTGGTCGAGGAGTTCTCGCATGTTCTTTGCCCCTGCGCCACTGGCCGCCTGGTATGTCATGGTAGAGACCCACTCTACCAACCCCTCCCGGAACAATCCTCCAATGGCCATCAGCATAAGGCTAACGGTACAGTTCCCTCCAATATAATTCTTGATTCCCTGTTTCAACGCGTTATCGATCACGGGGCGGTTCACGGGGTCAAGAACGATCACCGCGTCCTCCGCCGTCCGCAAAGTGGAAGCCGCGTCGATCCAATAGCCTTTCCAGCCTTTGGCCCTCAGTTCAGGGTATACCTTGGTGGTGTATTCCCCCCCCTGACAGGTAACAAGAATGTCTTGCTCCGCAAGCGAAGGCAAATGGAAAGCATCTTTCAACGGTCCTGTTTCGATTCCTACATCCGGTCCCTTGCCCCCTACCTGCGATGTGGTAAAAAAGGTGGGAGTGAATCCATGGAAGTCTTTCTCTTCCAGCATCCGCTCCATGAGAACGGAACCCACCATTCCCCGCCAGCCAATAAATCCAACTTTGATCATGTGAACTCCTTCACTCTTAGTGCTTTCCGGGGGTAGATTAGACAAACAATTCAATTTTTTGACAAGGGGGGAATATCCTTTCCCATTGACTGTTCCTTACTATTACGATAGTAATTATATTTAAATCTATGAAGAGGTATCGTTCCAGTAAACAACGGAAGCGGATTCTTGCGCTCCTTAGAAGTACCAACACCCACCCTACCGCTAGTTGGATCTATGATCAATTGAAAGAGGAGTTTCCCGCGTTGAGCTTAGGCACAGTGTACCGGAATCTTCGGATCTTGCAGGAGCAAGGGGAAATTACCCACCTAGATTTCGGAAGCACCTTCGACCGTTTTGATGGAAGAATAGAACCCCATTATCACTTCATCTGTGAACGATGTGGGAACGTGATCGATGTGATGCTGCCAGTCTTACGGGAGATTGAAAGATCATTCAGCGATCAGATGGGTGGCAAAGTTCTAAGGCACCGTCTCGAGTTCTTTGGAATCTGTCAGGAATGTTTGGGACAAAAAGGTTGACGCGTTTTTATTTTTGCAATATATTAAGAATCGTTCCGATTATTAATATATTATCGATAGAGGAGGATTTATGGAGAACAGGTTTCCGTTGATCGGGGAACGATTCCCTGAAATGAAGGTTAAAACAACGCACGGGGTAAAGAACATTCCGGGAGATTATAAGGGGAAATGGTTCGTTCTGTTTTCCCATCCGGCGGATTACACACCGGTATGCACCACAGAGTTCGTGTCCTTTGCTAAGCACGCGGAAGAGTTCAAAAAGCTAAACTGCGAGTTGATTGGCCTTTCTATCGACCAGGTGTTTTCTCACATCAAGTGGGTGGAATGGATCAAGGAAAAACTCAACGTGGACATTCCCTTTCCGGTCATCGCGGACGACATGGGGGAGGTAGCGAAGAGTTTGGGGATGATCCACCCAGGTAAGGGGACAAACACGGTACGGGCAGTATTTATAGTGGACGCGGATGGGGTGGTGCGGATCATCCTGTACTACCCGCAAGAGATAGGACGGAGTATCCCCGAGGTCCTCCGCGCGGTGAAAGCGATGCAAACCTCCGACGCCAACAAGGTTGCCTGCCCCGCGAATTGGCCCAACAACGAGTTGATTGGAGACAAAGTGATTGTGCCGCCCGCGCAGGACGAAAAAACCGCGGCCCAGCGCAAGGGGATCCCGGATTCCTACGACTGGTGGTTTGTGTACAAGAAGCTATAATAGAGAAGCGCGTAACCGTCGAGTGAACGAACTTAACGCGATTCTTATAGAAAAAAGTGATCCAGTTTCTGAAAGGGGGCCTAAGGGAGGCCCCTTTTTATGTATAGAGGCGACACCTCGCTCTTGGTTTTCCCTATTGCTCCGGCGGGACGATCCGAATGTGTAGTTCCTTGAGTTGCTCCTCTGTGACATAGCTAGGAGAGTCGTCCATGGGAGAGACGCCCAAGGTATTCTTAGGAAAGGCGATCACGTCCCGGATCGTTTCTTCCCCGCACATGAGCATGACTAACCGGTCGAAACCAGGGGCGATGCCCCCGTGGGGGGGTGGCCCATACTTGAAAGCGTTCAGGAGGAACCCGAATCGGGCTTCCGCGTCCGCGGGATCGTACCCGACAATATTGAAGATCCGTTTCTGGATTTCGGGATCATGGATACGGATGGAACCGGAAGCTACCTCGTATCCATTACAAACTAGGTCGTACATGTCTCCCTTTACCGAACCCGGATCCTGTTCCATAGTGGCGAGGTATTTCTCCTGCGGCATGGTGAACATGTGGTGAGCCGCTTCCCACTTATTGGTCTCCTCGTTCCATTCGAAGAGGGGGAAGTCAAGGATCCAGACGAAAGAAAAGGTTCCCGGAGTGGCGAGGTTCAATTCTTTCCCCAACCGGCTCCGCACGGCTCCCAACGCGGTTTGAGCGATCCTCCTTGGTGCGCCCACAAGGAGGATCAGGTCGCCATCCTTTGCGCCCAAGGTTTGAATAATCCTGGAAGCGGCCTGTTCATAGAATTTGGCGATGCCTCCTTCAAGAGCTTGCCCTGTCACCTTCATCCAGGCCAAGCCTTGCGCCTTGAAGGTTTTTGCGGTTTGCTCAAGATCCGCTATCTGCTTCCGGGAGTAATTCCCGCAACCGGGAGCTACTAAAGCTTTCACGATTCCTCCCGCGGCCGCTACTTCTTTGAATACCCCAAAAGTTCCTTCGGCCACAAAGGGGGTAAAATCCTGTAACTCCAACCCAAAACGTAGGTCGGGTTTATCCGATCCGTACCGGTCCATCGCTTCTTCCCAGGAAAGCCGGGGGAATGGGATGCTGAGGTCTACTCCGATAGCATGGTGGAACATGTGTTGCATCATTCCTTCGGTTACTTTGAACACGTCCTCTTTAGACACGAAGCTCATCTCCATATCGATCTGGGTGAACTCCAACTGCCTGTCACCCCGAGCATCTTCGTCCCTATAGCAACGGGCAATCTGGAAGTACCGGTCGAACCCGCTCACCATCAGGATCTGCTTAAAGAGTTGGGGACTCTGCGGGAGAGCGTAGAACTTGCCGGGATGGATCCGGGAGGGAACGATGAAATCCCTCGCTCCTTCCGGGGTGGATTTGATGAGGGTGGGAGTCTCGATTTCATAGAATCCTTGGCTCCGAAGGTATTCCCGGACCCGAAACGCTGCTTCGTGGCGAATCCGAATATTCCGCTGCATAATACCTGAACGAAGATCCAGGTATCGGTACTTGAGGCGGAGATCTTCCTTTGCATCAGTTCTTTCGTCAATCATGAAAGGGAGGACTTCGCAGGTGGAAAGGATCACGATCTCTTCCGCTGCCACCTCGATGTCTCCGGTAGGCATGGCAGGATTCCGCATGCCTTCTGGGCGAGCCCGGACCTTTCCCCGTACCGCGATGCAGTACTCGTACTTCAGTTCGGAAACGGTTTTTTTCAGTGTGTCTTTTGCGTTCTCGTCGATCACTACCTGGGTAATGCCATACCGGTCCCGGAGGTTGATGAAGGAAATCCCTCCATGGTCACGCCGCCGGTGGACCCAGCCATTGAGCGTCACCTCTTTGCCAAGGTGATCCATTCGGAGTTCGCCGCAGGTAGCGGTTCGTTTCATGTATTCCATGGGGAGGAATCTACCATTAGGTTGGTAAGGTGGGCAAGCGGTGAGGTCATGGTAAAGACATCACGATGCAGATCTGCCCCATATAGTAGGGAGGCAGGATCCAGAGATCGCTATTCGGTAGCGGTTTTCGGTATAAGTTATGAGCGATCAGGCTGTCCGAGGCGTAGATTCCTAAGGCTCCCAGGAAGGGGAAAAGGGTTCTCTGGGAGCATGCGAAACTAGTGGCGGAGATGAAGAAGAAGGATACCACGGTAAGGTATAGCAGGACTGGCACTCGCATTTCGGAAGGGAGGGAACGAAAGCTTCTATACTGGATAATTCCGATGATGAATAGGATACCCGCAAGGATTCCCCAGGTCGTAGACACTCCCGTGGATAAAAAAAACGTGATCCCATAGGTAAGGTACGCTAGGAGGAATCCCACTAGTCCATAGAGGAACACGGGCGCGTTGTTTCGTTTACCTAATAGGAAGTCCGCGATGGCACAGAATAGGAGGCCCGCTAAGATACCCCCTTTGAGGTGGGAGGGATCTTTCCAAAGGCTATCCAGTACGAGGAGGGATAGGTATAGAGGAAAGGCGGCCTTTACGTACTCAACCCCTGCTTTTTGGGTTACCCCAAACCAGGTAGCCACACCCCCGATGAGGATTGCGGGTAAAAGATAGAGAATCATCCAGTTTTCTCCAAATACGTAAGGATAGCGGCCTTCAGGACCTGAATTTCTTTCTGTACCAATACCCAGGCATTCTGAATTTCTGGTGTAGAGTTACCTGATCGAGCCAATCGTTCCAGTGTTTCTGCCACTCGAGCCAGGGGATTGGCGTAGAGGGTAAGGGCGCCTCCTTTCAGCGAATGAACTTCCCGTGCTAGAAGGTTGAGATCCTGCTTTTCCAATGCCGTTTCGATTTTTCCCACGGTGGTATCCAGTTGAAGGAGGAATCCTTTAAACAGGACCGACACTTCTTCCATGTCCTCCTGCAGTTCTTCCCTCAGTTTCGATAGGTCAAGGGGGTATGTTTCTGGAGCATACGTTTCTTTCTGGTTGTTGAGAGACGAGGGGGGGATAGAGGACGCGTCTGCCGAAATGACACGTTCAATTCGGCTTCCTGTTTTTTCAGATGGAGTTCCTATTCGAGATTCTTTTGTCCAAAATTGGATCTTCTCTAGCAGGTCCTTCTTTCGAAGAGGTTTGGTAAGGACGTCGTTCATCCCCGCATCCAAACAGGTCTGAATGTCTTCGTTATAGGCACTGGCGGTCATTCCTAGGATAGGTACGTTCTTTCCAATGGGAAGTTTCCGGATCAAGCGGGTAGTTTCCAACCCATCCATCTGGGGCATTTGCACGTCCATGAGGATACAATCGAAGGTATGTTTCCCCAGTTCCTTTATGCCTTCCAGGCCGTTCTCTGCCACCACTACGGAAGCTCCGGCACTTTCCAGGTGGTGACGGGTGATCTGTAGGGTGGTAGGATAATCCTCCACTACTAGGATCGTTTTCCCGTTTAATGCGGGTATACTTCCTTCGAGGGGTCGAGGCACGGGCTTGCGGAGCTCTTCGGCCGAAACTTTCTGGAAAGGAATGGAAACCCAAAAAGTAGTACCTTTCCCTTCTTCACTGGTGAAACTGATGGATCCCCCCATAAGTTCGGTTAGTTGTTTCGCGATGGTAGTGCCCAGACCCGTTCCTCCATAGGGTTTGGAGAGCCCCACTTGGGCTTGGGTAAAGCTCTCAAAGATGGCCGACTGGAACTCCTTCGAGATCCCAATACCGGTGTCCTGGATGATAAATAGGAGAATGACCCGGTCCTCTATCGCTTCCTGCTGTTCCACCCTCAGTTCCACCCATCCCTGGTGGGTAAACTTTATGGCGTTCCCTACCAGGTTTAGGAGGATTTGTCGTAACCGCACGGGATCCCCTTTCAGATGGAAAGGAAGGTTGGGAGAGAAAGAAAGACGAAAGAGGATTTGTTTCTTTTCTGCGAGGGGAACGAGAATATCATATATGGAACGAATTAAATCTTCCAGGTCAAAGGGAATGAATTCCAGCGTGAGTTTTCCCGCTTCTATTTTGGAAAGATCGAGGATTTGATTGATCAAATCGAGGAGATTCCTCGACTCCTCGATGATCTTCTCTGCGTAAGAACGATGAATCCCTTTGGGGTCCGTGTCCCGAATAAGCTCGGCATACCCAAGGACCCCATTCAAAGGAGTCCGCATCTCATGACTCATGTTCTGTAGGAAACGGGTCTTTGCCTTATTGGCTTCTTCTGCTGCCTTTCGTGCTTCTTCCAGATGTTCGTTCACACGTCGTAGATCGGCTGTTCGCTCCTCTACTCGGGTTTCCAGGGCGTCCAGGATCCGCTTGTTTTCCTGGACAAGGGTTTCTAAACGAATAAACGCTCTGCTGAACCGTCCCGAAAGGATCACGGATTGGATGAAGATGAAACAGAGTAGACCTAAGGGAAGGATATAGTCTCCATGGTATACTTCGCGATCTATCAGCATATCGTACGAAGCGGTGATAAGGATGAAGAGGAACCCGAACCCTTCCAGGTATGCGTCGGCATCCTGTTTGATGATGGCATATCCGATGATATATGCCATGTACGCGAGTCCTCCGATGAAGAAGGGGTAGTAGGCGGTGAGGATGTATCCATGAAGCTTTACCGGAAGTACTAAGGTAGCGATGAGGTAGAGAAGACTGGAAGCGCCGATGAACTTAATAAGTTTCACGTTCCCTCGGGTTGGGAAAAGGAAGTAGATGAAAGAGAGAAAGGTCGGAATGAGAAGGTAGATTCCAAACCCCTGAAGGAGCATATCCATCTTGAGTTCCAGGCTTGGAACCAGGTAATAGAGGAAGCGTTCACCGGAAATGAGAGCTACTCGGAGACCCACCGCTGTACAGAACAAGGCAAAGAAAAGGGACGAGTACCGGTGTTTCACCAAAGTAAAGGATAGAATGTAATAGTAGGCAGCCATGATGGCGATGACGCCTAGAAGAAACACGTCGGAAGCCACAGCTAGGATATGGACACGCTCGAGGGACTGCTGCGCCCCTAGTTCAAGCGGACTTAGGATGCCCGCTCGATAGTAGTAGGGGTTGGCCACATGGAGGACGATATCGAGGGAAGGGGTGAAAGCGCTGAAATAGACGGTTCGAACCGCTAGCTGACCTTCCGTTTCCCCGAGAGATTCTTTTAAGGTTCCATTGGATGCTACTAGCATCCCATTTACAAAAAGACTATAGGCGGAGTAGATCCGTTTTAAGCGTAATCCATACAGATGAACCTTCCCATCCGTGATTACTTTGAGCCGGTAGCTAGCCTTTCCATAGAGGCTAGGGGAGGGTGCCGCGTGGGTATATGTTTTCCAGTTAGCAGGCACAGGAACATACTGTTTTTGCAATGGGGAAAGGGATGTAGCTTGCATGGGATCGATCCAAGTATCCCAGTAGAATTCCCACTCTCCCCGTAACAATATGGGTCCTGATTTGGTTAGATCGATGTTGGACAGATCGAGGATTCCTTTGTCCGCTTGTGGGAATTTATGGGAGGATTCTGCGATTCCAGACACGATGATCAGAACCCCAAAGAGGAGTACCAGGTAGTAGGGATGCTTTTCTTTGTTCATACTGTAGGGGCCTGTATTCCAAAGGGATGGAGAAGATCCCACGTGTTATTCCACACCTCATCCCGGAGGGAAGTAGATCGGGCCACAGGATTGGGTTCTCGAATCGAGGCCTCGGCCCAGTAGGTACCTCCCGGAAGGGGAGGAGAGGCCAATACAGGATAGGTTACCGCGTCCGCTCCCTTTTTAGGGGTTTGTAACACTCCTATCCATGTAAGTGCTTGTGCGAGAGGGCGGAGCACAGTTTTTGCCCAGCTAGGTAGGGGAGAAAGGAGAAGATCCGTTGCCACCACACCTGGATGAACGGCGTAAAAACGAACCGAATCTGAGCCATACAGTTCCTGCGCTTTCTGGGTAAAGAGTACTTGAAGGAGTTTACTCTGCGCGTAGGCTTTCCAGGGATTGTAGGTATCAGGCGAACGACGAGCCAGGGTTGGGAACTCGCCGGGAGTGAGGGTAGCGCGCTCGTGAGCCCGAGAAGAAACCTGAACCACCCGTGCGTCCGTTGAACGTTTTAAAAAGGAAAAAAGTCGAGCGAAAAGAGCCACGTGTCCCAGGTAGTTCACGCCGAACTGCCGTTCGAATCCGTCGACAGTTTGCGAGTATGGACCTCCCATCACTCCCGCGTTGCAGATCAGGGCGTCGCATACCTGGTACCGTTTCTTGAAACCCACCACGAAGGTTTCAATGGAGGCAAAGGATGCGAGGTCCAGTTCCATGAACACGGCGAGCCCCTGGTTTTTTCCTCCCGGATCGGTCTGACGAAAAACCGAGTTCAAGGCCATCACAGCCTGGTTCCCGTGGGCAAAGGAACGACAGGCCAACACCACTTCCCAACCCATAAGTCCTAGGGTAAGAGCAGTTTCGTACCCGATGCCTTTATTGGCGCCGGTTATGACGCAGATCTTTCTAGTTCCGTTCATAGACCTCCTACACTATAATACAGATTGTGGTATCCTTCAAATGTATGGAGATGAACGATGGATGAAGTACAACTCTTTCCCAAAGACGAACTGGGATTCGGATTCATTCCTCCCCAATACCTTCCAGAGGGAAAAGACGAGTTCTGGATTCGTAATGAACAGAATCCCAAACCAGAAGGGTACTGGCGGCATCTCACTGCCAAAGAGATCGAAATTCTCGTGAAGAACCTGAATACCAGCGACAATTGGGATAACCTCCTAGTCACCGATCGGTTCGATCCCTACCGGATTACCCACACGGAGTTTTACGGTTTGGTACGGATCGGTTCCATGGAGGATTCGGTTCTCCGGCACCATGATTTGAAACTGCCGGTGGGAATTTCTTCCAGTCGGATCATCTCCTGCGATCTAGGAGACAACGTTGCCATCCATAATGTTCAATACCTATGTCACTACATCATTGGCAACCGATGCGTTTTATTCAATGTGGATGAGATGAATACCACTAATCACGCTAGATTCGGGAATGGGATCGTGAAGGAGGGAGAAGAGGAAAGTACTCGGTATTGGATTGATGTGATCAATGAAGCGGGCGGCAGAAGCATCCTGCCCTTCGATGGGATGATTCCCGCGGATGCCTACCTCTGGGCCACCTTCCGAGAAGACAAGGTGTTAATGGAACGATTTTTCCGCTTCACCCAAGAGGGATTCGATCTGCGGAGAGGATGCTATGGAACAGTGGGGGACTCCACGGTAATCAAGAGTTGCCGCATCATAAAGGATGTGAAGATCGGCTCCCACTGTTACATCAAAGGAGCGAATAAACTGAAGAACCTCACCATCAACTCTTCCGCCGAGGCTCCCACGCAGATCGGGGAAGGGGTGGAACTGGTAAACGGGATCATTGGCTATGGATGCCACGTGTTCTACGGGTGCAAGGCCGTTCGGTTCGTTCTCTGTGATCATTCCAACTTAAAGTACGGCGCCCGGTTGATCCATTCGGTTCTGGGTGAAAACTCCACTGTGTCCTGCTGCGAAATCCTCAATAATCTCGTGTTTCCCACCCATGAACAGCACCACAACAATAGTTTCCTGACGGCATCCCTTATCATGGGGCAGAGTAACATCGCGGCCGGAGCTACCATCGGCTCCAACCACAATAGCCGAGCCAACGATGGAGAAATCGTCGCCGGTAGAGGATTCTGGCCGGGTCTCTGCGTGACCCTCAAACACTCTTCCCGATTCGCCAGCTTCGTGCTAATCCAGAAAGGCTCTTACCCTGCGGAACTCAACATCCCCTTTCCTTTCAGCCTCGTGATGAACAACGAAACCAAGGGGCAACTGGAGGTGATGCCTGCCTATTTTTGGATGTACAACCTGTATGCCCTGAAGCGAAACGAGTGGAAGTTCCAGAATCGGGATAAGAGGGTGAGAAAGACCCAGCACATCGAGTATGCGGCATTGGCTCCCGACACGATCGAGGAGATCTTCATAGCCATGGGTTTACTGGAAGAGTGGGTGGGGAGAGCGTACAAAAATCAGGAAGGCTCGAAAGATGGCAGTCAAGCGGAAAGGGACATGGAAAATGTAAGAGGCGGAAGAAAAGGGTCTCGCTCGGACCAATTTCGATCCTTGGGTCGCCTTCTTATAAACGAAAAGCCTGAAGTGGTTCGAGGGCTAACCGTGTATGGGGAGGGGCTGGAGAACTCGAAGCGACCTGTGGTGATCCTAAAGGCGGTAGAAGCTTATAGATCCTACAGGGACATGATCCTCTACTACGGGGTTAAAACCCTACTGGAAGCATGGGAAAGGTTTGGATGTTCCACCTTTGAGGGGTTCAGTCATTCCCTATCTGCTTTCATAGGGGACTCCTATCCCGAAGCGCAGAATACGAGTCGGCAGAGCCCCACACATCATGGGGATAATTACCGGAGCCACAGTGTTCTCTTGGCACGAGAAACCCGCTGGTTCAACCTGGGAGGGCAACTCGTGCCTGCCTTGAAGCTGGAAGCTTTGTTAGAGGATGTCCGACAAGGGCGTGTTGGGTCCTGGCAGGAACTCCACGCTAGGTACGACGACCTCTGGAAAGAGTACCCTCTGGACAAACTCCGCCACGCGTTTTTAAGCCTTTTGGAACTGTTCGGGAAGCCCTTTTCGCAACCCCTCTGGAAGCAGGCACTATCGGAAGCGGAGCGGATCCAGGACTACATCTTGCAAGGGGTGATCAGCAGCAGGAAAAAAGACTACGAGAATCCCTTCCGGAAAGCCACGTTCCGGAACGAGAAAGAGGAGCGCTCCGTCCTAGGCCGCTTGGAAGAGAATCCGCTGGTGAAGCTGGTGGAGGAGGAAAGTCAGAGGTTCAAGGAACAGATCGGGAAAGTAAAAAACGGTAGTGTTCTACATACCTAAAACTAGTAGATCCTACTTTTTTCCCGGGATTCATAGTAATCGGCGCTGAATCCTAAGGTTTGTAGTACGGGCTCACTCCATCGGGTAAGAAGTTGATGAACTTCTTCCGTTAGGGGGAAGCTAGTGGCTTTTATATTTTCATGGAGTTTTTCTAACGAACGGGACCCCACTAAGGTACATGCGATTCGTTTTTCTTCTATCGCCCATTTCAAAGAAAGGGTGGTTACGGTTGTACCCAATTCCTTTGCCAATTGCCTCATCTTTTCAAGTAATTCAAGTATTTCCGGTTCAGCTCCATTCTCGCCATGCCGAGATTCGGTTTTTCCCCGGGAGTGATGAAAATGTCTGGAATGAGCTTGTGGAGGTGGAATTGTCGAAAAATCCCGATACTTTCCTGTCAGTAATCCTTGCTGAAGAGCCATGTATCCGATCACTCCGATTCTGTGTTCCACACAAAAGGGGAGAATGTCTTTTTCTATCGCCCGACTTACCAGATTGTAGGGGATTTCATTGGAAACGATGGGGATTCCTATATCCAACAATTCCCGCGTTTGTTGAATCCCATGGTTACTAATTCCGATGTGCCGTATGTACCCTTTTCCCTGCAGTTTCTGGAATGTGTGGAAAACTTCTGCGACAGGTGGGACGGTTTGTATGTTCGGATCTTTCGAGAAGTGAACAATCGATTTGAGATTCAAAGGCCAGTGAAGCATATATAGATCGATATAGTCTGTAGATAGCCTTTTCAAACTATCCTTACAACGCTTCTCTATCTCTTTGGATGAGTACGTATGGGAAGGACTGATTTTAGTACCAATGATGGCTTTCGTGCGATGCCCTTTTAGGGCTTTGCCTAGAGATCTTTCACTTTCTCCTTCATTGTACGATTCAGCAGTATCGAAATAATTGATCCCATTGTCCAAGGCACTGAGTACTACCTTTTCAACCGTAGTCTGATCAGTAGTCCCCCAATAGGAACCGCCCCCAAAGGACCAACAGCCCAATCCAATTACGGACACAGAGAGGTTCGACTTACCGAGAACTCGATATTCCATTGTCCCTTCTTTATCGCATTAGTAAATTGGGAAGAAACATGACCAGGGGTGGCACATAGGTGATTAGTAAGAGTACCAAAATCATGGCGATGAGAAAGGGCACAAAAGCTCTTACCGTTTCCGCAATGGAGATGCCCGCAATCCCGCAGGTGATGAACAGGCATACGCCTACGGGTGGGGTAAAAAGACCAATGGCCAAGTTCACCACCATGATCACACCAAAATGTACGGGATCTAACCCTAATCGCTGAACTATGGGGAGTAGGATAGGAGTGAATATGATTACCGCCGGGCTCAAATCGAGCCAGGTGCCCACGAAGAGTAGAAGTGCATTGATCAATAGAAGGATCAGCACGTAATTGTCTGTTATGGATAGGATGGCGTCTCCAATAATCTTTGGAATCCCTTGATTGGCAAAGAGCCAACCTAGGGAGCTTGCTGTAGCAATCATGAGAGCTACCATCCCGGTGGTTGTGGCGACCTCTACTATAATTCCTGGAATATCTTTCAACTTCAACTCTCTGTAATAGAGGGTTCCCAATAAGAACGAATAGAGGGCTGCGATCCCTGCTGCTTCTGTAGGAGTGAATACTCCACTGATGATACCTCCTAGAATGATGATGATGGTTAGGAGGGCAGGGATTCCTTTCAGTACGATTCTGAAGGATTCTTTTAGAGAAATTCGTACCTCAACCGGATAATTTCGCTTTCTGGCCAGGAAAAAAACTACTGCCATCTGGGCAAATCCTGTCAGTACCCCAGGGACGAATCCTCCTAAAAACAGTTTTCCGATAGAAGCTCCCGAAGCAACTCCATACACTACCATGGGAATGCTGGGAGGTATCATGACACCGATGGTAGAGCTTGTAGCAGTTACCGCTACCGTAAAGTCTTTTTCGTACCCTTTTTCTATCATGGCTGGGATTAGGATGGCCCCAATGGAAGAACTATCCGAGGCAGCGGAACCAGTAATACCTGCGAAGAACATGCTGGCCACGATATTGATATAAGCGAGTCCTCCCCGAAGGTATCCCACCAAGACTTTTGATAGATTTATAAGATCTGTGGTAATTCCCCCTAATGCCATCATGCGACCCGTTAGAATGAAAAGAGGTACGGCTATCAGTGTGAATGTATCGATCCCCACAAACATCCGTTGCACTAGGACAGTCATAGGTAAATCCTGAGCGATGAGGATCCCCCCAAAAGCTGCAATCGCTGTGCCGATGGCAATAGGAACATTGAACAGCATCAATCCGATCATTACCACAAACACTACAATCGCTATTGTCATACGGCGTTCCTATTTCTTTCTAATTAGCTGGTATAGACGATATCCGCTTAGGATAAGAAAAAAGCCTCCCGTAACGGGAAGAACCATATACATGTAAGACATTTGTAAGCGCAAGATCGGTGATTTTTGAAAGGAACTGATCCTGGTCATGATGGTTCCATAGTAACAGAGAAGAATACCGAAAAATAGGATGAGGAGATGAATGAATATATCGATCTTTCGTTGTGTTGCTGGCGCTGCTTTTTTATAGAAATAGTCGATACCTAAGTGTAGATTCTTTTTTAAGGCATACGCACTTCCGAGAAAACAGAACCAGATGAAACTGAATCTTGACAACTCTTCGGTCCAAGAAAAGGGATGGATCATGATAAAACGAACGAAGATTTGAAGAAGAATGGCAAAAACTAAAATGAACCCTATGAGTTTCAAAAAAATGGGTAATAATTTTTCGGAAAGAAACTCGATCACTTTATCCATAAGCATTACCGTACAATGAAACAGGAAGGGCCTGCAAGAATGCAGGCCCTAGATTCCTCTAATTAGTGGTGAGAAAAGCATCCAATAGATCTTTTCCAATTTTATCCTGATACTCTGCATAGAGAGGGCGAACCTTCTCGATGAATGTGCTTTTATCCTTGATTTCGTTTACTTTCATCCCTTTTTCTTCCAGGATCTTGATCGCGCTCTGCAGTTGTCGTTTGTCTTCCTGAATGGAGAAAGCGGCTGCCGCTTTCCCAGCATCGAGAACGATTTTCTGTAACTCTGGACTAAGTTTCTTGAAGAATTTCCCATCCATCGCGATTACATTGGGAGTACAGAAATGTTCGGTAAGGGAGACATACTTGGTTACTTCGTACTCTTTTTGGGTGATGATCAAGGGAGGGCTGTTTTCTGCAGCATCTACCACCTTTGTCTGCAACGCCATGTACCGCTCGTTGGCAGAGATAGGAATCGGTTTTGCACCTAAAAGTTCCATCGTGCGGATCATGACAGGGCTTTCCATTACACGGATCTTTAATCCTTTGAAATCATCGGCTGTGTAGATGGGACCTTTGGAGCTATACACGCTTCGGGGGGTTCTGACCATCCAACCAATAATCTTGATTCCAGTCTTGTCTTCCAGAATTTTTGCTAGTTTATCTCCCACTCCACTATTGATAACTTTAATGGCATGATCCATGCTTTTCGAAATATAGGGCATATCGAATATGCTGAATCGCGGATCGATGGCAGAAAGAACCGAAGTATTGATTTCTGCGATTTGTATACTTCCCATTTGCAAACCTTCGATGTAATCCCTATGTCCTCCCAACTGTCCCGAATGCATCACCTGAACTTCCAATTGCCCTTTACTTTCCCGCTCTGCGATTTCCTTAAATTGGAAGAATCCTTTTACACATGAGTCTTCCGGATTGCTTGGGGTGGCCATCTTGATGACGAATTTTTCTTTTGCTTTTGTTTCGGCTGATCCACCCGCAAACAAAGGAGAACTGAACAGTAAGAATACTCCCACCATCAGAGCGATTCCCGTTAAAATCTTTTTTTTCATACTCGCCTCCTCTAATTATTTTCTTGCGCTAAGCGCAAAAGCCAAGTAGAATTCAGCTAGATAAAATCAACCAGTTGTTTACCTGTATACGAATTGTACCACAGGTTCGACACGATCGCAACAGTTTTTAGGGGGAATAGGGATGGAATTCTTACGAGGTCGGAGCAAATACCTTCAGGTGTACAACTCCCTTCTGGGATTGTTGCAGGAAAATGAATCTTCAGAAGAAAAGTACCTTCCTTCTGAACGGGAGTTGGGAGTTCTTTATGGAGTAGATCGACTCACTGTTCGTAAAGCCTTACAAAAATTGGTAGATGAAGGACTTGTACGCAAGGAACCTGGTAAGGGTACTGTTATCATTCCAAAACGAAAAGGGACATTGAAGAATTCAGCGTCGAAGTCTGTTGCTTTTATTCTACCGAGAGGTATTCATGCGGTGGACCGAATTACGGAACCCTTCAATGCGAATTTGTTTTATCAGATAGAAAAAGAACTGAAAGTAAGAGGTTATCATCTGATTTATACTACTGCAGGAAATGACGAAAAGTTACCTCAAAGTATCCTGGAAAGTGGAGTGCAGGGGTTCATTCTGGTTAGTCAGATCCCGGAGAAGGTCCTTCAAGAAGTGGAGAGTCTGAATATCCCAACGGTGTTGATCAATAGGATTTCGGATCGGTATCCTATGGTGCTGGAAGACAGATACAATGGACTTCGTTCTGCTCTGGAGCACCTTTTTACCTTGGGGCATAGACGGATCTTTTTCATAAATGGAGTGGCAGGGCATTATACGACGGAAACTTGTAGGGAAAGTTATTTTGACTTCATGGAAAGTAAAGCTTCCGAAGGGGCGGAAGCACAAATGTATACCAGTTACTGGAACTTCGAGAGCGGCAAGGCAGTAATGGAAAAATTATTGCGTCAGGTTACACCCTTGCCTACAGCGATCTGTGCTTGTAACGATATGGTTGCCCTTGGAGCCATGCGAGCCGCGAAGGAAGCGGGATTTTCGATTCCAAAGGAAATGAGTTTCGTAGGGTTTGATGATACCGAGCAATGCACACAGTTCTCTCCTCCTTTAACGACTGTCAGTGTGAATATACCTATTCTAAGCCGTATGGCTGTAGATTTGTTGTTTTCCTTCATTGAAAAGGGGAATCCAGGTCCCTTGAGGATAGTGGTTCCTACCACACTCGTGGTGAGAGAGTCTACTAGCCTATCTAGTACTTAATAGAATTGCCTTGTAATTCTTGAAAGGATAGCCCATAATGAGACTGGTTGTATACTGGTAGATATTTTAATAAGGATAAGCAGTATGAATAGTTTGAAAGGCAAGCGCGCATTGGTTACCGGAGGTGCTTCAGGGATTGGAGCGGCGATCAGCCGAGAACTCGCTTCTCTAGGAGCAGAAGTGGCAATTCACTATCATTCCAGTGCTCAAGCAGCGGAACAGTTGGTTATGGAGATCCAAAAGAATCATGGGGTAGCTTTTGCACTGCAGGCAGATCTAACTAAAGAGCAGGAAGTGAAACGTTTTTTCGAACGAATTGTAGAACGCTGGGATAATTTTCACGTCCTCGTGAACAATGCGGGTGATTTAGTAGGGAGACACTCTTTGGAAGAGATGGATACAGAGTTCTATCGAAAGGTGTGGCAAGTAAACCTGGATTCCTTGTTTTTTGTAACAAGGGAAGCGATTCCATTATTGAAAAAGGCAAAGAAAGCTAGCATTGTAAACCTAGCCTCCCTAGCAGGTAGAAAGGGAGGACATGCGGGTTCTATCATGTATTCTGCCGCAAAAGGGGCCATTCTCACCTTAACACGTTCTTTGGCTACCGAATTAGCACCCTTTGGCATTCGGGTAAACGCGGTCGCTCCGGGATTGATTCTAGGTTCTCGGTTTCATGACGTGTACACTACCGAAGAATCAAAACGTCAAACGATTGCAACGATTCCTCTAGGAAGGGCTGGTACATGTGAAGATGTAGCTCGAGCAGTAGCATTCCTTGCCAGCGAGTACAATGGCTTTATTACCGGGGCCACTCTGGATATCAATGGGGGAGTATATATGGCTTGAGTCTCCCATAGTTATGTGACTTAAAGAACTCTAGATAATTTGCGTTGAAGGAGGCGCTGGATGGCCAGACCGACAGAGAATGTTCGATTCCTACAGTTACCGGAGAATGCTCGGGCTCGTTCCCTTCTGAAATCGATGGGATACGATACAGAGGATTTAAAACGGCCCCGGATCGGCATAGCCAATTCCTGGGGAGAAACAAGTCCGGGGCATATTCATCTTCGCGCAATAGCAGATGCCGTGAAAGCTGGAGTTTGGCAGGCCGGGGGAACCCCCTTTGAGTTCAACAGTCCTGCTCAGTGTCCCATGGCGGTAGGCGAATCAGGAATGCGGTTCGATCTACCTACCCGGGATATCATTGCTGCTGAAGTTGAAGCGATTGCGAGTATTGAGCTTTTCGATGCTCTAGTGTTCATCTCTGCTTGCGATAAAAATGTGCCTGCTCATCTCTTAGCCGCAGCTCGGTTAAATATCCCTGTGATCTTCGTTCCAGGGGGACCTATGTCCTCAGGAGGTTGTGGGGCGTCACAAAAGACCATCTATAACCTGGATGCCGAATGTTACCTTTTTGGGGTAGGAAAGCCACGTATCTCAGAAGAAGAGCTGTTAGCACTTGAAAACCTCAGCTGTCCGGGAGCAGGATCCTGCGCGATTCTAGGTACTGCGAACACGATGCAATGTATTGTGGAGGCAATGGGATTGACCCTACCTTCTGCAGCCACGATTCCCGCAATAGCTGCCGAACGCCTCTGGATCGCGAAAGAATCAGGTCGGAGGATCGTACGAATGATAGAAGAAGGGGTTACCTCCTCTCGTCTTATCACAAAGGAAAGCCTGCAAAACGCTATAAAAACTCTCCATGCCATAGGGGGGTCCACTAATGCGGTAGCTCATCTTTTGGCAGTCTCCTATGAAAGAGGGTGGGACAAGGAGATCCATCTCGAATATATAGAGCAAGCAAGTGACCAGATTCCCTGTATAACAAACGTGATCCCTGGTGGAACATACTCATTGACCGATTTCCATGATGCGGGAGGGGTTCAAGCGGTCCTAAAAGCGATCGAACCTCACTTAAATACGGATACCCTTACCGTGTCGGGAAAGCTTTTGAAAGAACAACTAAGAATGGTTTCTTTTACCCCTAATGAAGTGATCCATGACATGGAGCATCCTACGTATACGAATGGGCTAGTGATCCTCCGGGGGAACTTGGCTAATTCCGCAGTGGTAAGAACGCCGGTGATCCCGAAAGAAATGTTGGTACATGAAGGCCCAGCTCGGATCTTTGACAGTCAGGAACAAGCCATCGAAGCGCTTCGGGCTCATCGCGTGAAGGCCGGGGATGTTCTTGTGTTGAGGTACGAAGGTCCCAGAGGGGGGCCAGGATTCAATGAGGTGTTTAAGGTAATTGGGTTTTTAAATGCATTGGGCTTGGAAACGAAATGCGCGTTGGTTACGGATGGCAGGATTTCAGGTTTCGCCAAGGGCCCGTATGTTTGCCAAGTTTCTCCCGAGGCGGCTGTAGGGGGCACCCTTGCGTTAATTAAGGAAGGGGATCGAATCCGGATCGATATACGTAAACGGAGGTTGGATGTACTGATCTCGGAGGAAGAATTGGCTTCTCGTCGCAAAGCCTGGGCACCCCCACCTCCCCGTGTGAAGAACGGTTTATTGACCCTGTACTATCGGTTAGCCAAACCTGCTGAACTAGGGGGTGGGTTGGAGATGAGGCTGGAGTCAATCTAAACAGGCGAAAGGATATTCCAGTTATCGCAAATACCCGGAAATAAGAATAACACTGGATAGGATCGTAAACCCAATGGTAATAAACGCGAACATCATAGTAAACCGTTTGTTTATATCCTCAAATCGCTTGTTTACATCCTCAAATCGTTTGTTTACATCCTCAAATCGCTTGTCAACAGCCTCGAAACGTTTGTCTACTGCAGCAAAGCGGCTTTCCATCACATCAAAGCCGCGCTTCATGTTTTCTGCTAAAGACTGTATATCAGATCGAATAAGTTCTATACTTTCTCGATGTTCTTCTTTAGAAAGGAAGTTCCCTGCCAGCAAGAGAGTGAATCTCCGCAGAGCCTGTTTGTTTTTTACCTCAAAAGCTTCCTCGAGTTCTGTTTCCAGAATTTCGGAGTAATGTTCCATGCTCAGCCCCATACTCTATATAAGATACAGGAAAACTATGTTTCCTTCTATACCTATACACAAAATTATTTGAACTTTGATTTATAAATAGGAATTTTTTATTAAAAGTTTTAAAAGTGGTGCCAAAATTGTGGCGCGGATTTAAAGGCACCCACTTACTGTGTTGCGCCCCTGCATAGGTCCCGCCTTACCAAAGGCGTATACCTGAGTACGAACGTATAGAGAAAGCATATCTCGAAATAGCCTGAGCGACCACCACTGGGAGGTTATAGGATCATTTACACAAAATGATTGGGGCTAAAGGATTCTTGCACTCTTTTTAGTAGCAAAGTGAGTTCTTCAGCCGAATGAACAGGTTTAAGACAGGAGCCCCGATAGCAAACAGAGGCAGTGGCCTGGGTATCCTCCGGCTTATGTATCGTTGGGCCTTTTTTAATTTGGATAGATTGAGAAGAAGATAAATTGGGAAAGGTATAAATCAGCACTTTTTGGGGTATAAAGGCGTTGTAAGCTGTTTTATGCAACTCCCTCAGATCAGAGGATGCGGGATCTCCCGAAAGGCTTATTTCTACTGGGGAGGTCAGTGCCCATTGTATACAGGTGAGGTATTGCCCCCACAATTGAGGATACTTCACTATGAAAGAACCCTTGTGGGAAAGAGCCGCAGAGGCTATCTCCCCACAGGACGGAACATGCGACATGTAGGATAAGCGAAATAATACTTCTATTGCCGTAGAGGTTCCACTGGGGGTAGGGTGATCGTACCACATGCGGGGCGGAAGAATAAGATTCTCCTGATTCTTTTCCCGGTCTAGAAAGGTGTTTGAAGGCGCATCCCAAAAGCGATCAATAAGGGAGTCCATAAGGGACCGAGATTCTTCCAGCCAGCGGGCCTCAATAGTTGCTTCGTATAAACTCAGAAAACCATCTGCCGCATGGGCGTAGTCTTCTAAAAAGCCAGGGATTGTAGATAGGGTACCCTTTCGCCAGGTTCTAAAAAGGGTTCCATCTTTAGATTTAAGGAAGGCTCGCAGGAACTCTCCACACGCTATTGCCGCCTGTAACCAATCTTTCCTTTATAAAACTATCGCTCCGCGCGAAAGAGCTTTCATAGTCATTCCATTCCAGGCTGCTATGACCTTTTCATCGATAGAAGGGGGGCCGCATCTTCCGCAAGGTTCGTAGGGTAGTAATTGTGCGCAAAACTAATGTTTCTAGTTCGTTTAAGCTTAAACCGATTTCTTTACAGATTTTTTCGGGGAGGTAAGCAAGGTGAAGTATACATTTCCCTTCTACGTTCCCTTGGGGATGGAGCCCATAGAGCTTTGCGAATAGAGGGAAATCAGCCTTTAGAGCTTCCTGGAGTTCTGTATAATCCCATAGATAATAATGACCTTCTTCGGTATCAGATGATCTGTCTCTTAGGGGTGAATCGGCGTCCTGACTACTGTAAAAACCCCCCTTGGGATCCCTCATCTCCCGCACTATATAATCTAAGGTCTGTTCAGCAATTTTTTTATACAGAGGATTGCCGGTAGCCTGAAAAGCTTCGATATACAGGTGAGCAAGGAGTGCGTTGTCATACAACATCTTCTCGAAATGGGGTACTAACCATTGGGCGTCCACGCTATACCGGTGGAAACCTCCTCCCACATGGTCGAAGATTTCGCCCCGAGCCATGCTTTGTAGAGTAACCTCTGCCATCTCCAGCGGTGCAGGATCCAAAGATAACCTGTATGAATATGATGGGTTCATGGGAGAAGACTTCAAGGAAGGTTGCTGTGTAAAGGTATGGGAGTCTTGTGCGTACTGTAAAAGGAAGCGGAGTATAGCCGGATTGGGGAACTTGGGGGCTCCACCGAATCCTCCCCACTTGGGATCATATTCAGATTGAAGGATTTTCAAAGCATTCGATACTAGTTCTGGTCTTATGGGAACAGAGGATACTCTGAGATTGCGAGGGTGTAACTGGTTTATCAACTGAACACCAAATGGGATGCATGTACCTTTTCGATCTCTATAGGATTCGGCTACCGATTGTAGTACACGCAGGAAAGAGGGGATTTGCCACCTATCTTCGGGGGGGAAGTAAGTACCCCCGTAAAAAGGTATCCGTTCAGGCGTGAGGAAAACGGACAGGGGCCATCCCCCCCTTCCTGTAAGGTTCTGTACAACCTCCATATAAATCGCATCAATATCTGGCCGTTCCTCCCAGTCAACCTTTATGCTTACAAAATAAGTGTTGAGCAGTCGGGCTATTTCTTCATTTTCAAAAGATTCCTTTTCCATTACGTGGCACCAATGACAGGACGCATATCCAATACTCAGGGAGATTGACTTATCTTCAGCTTTTGCCCGGTTAAAGGCTTCCTCGCCCAAGGAATACCAGTCTACAGGATTATAGGCATGTTGCAATAAATATGGGCTTGTGGAATGGATTAAGCGGTTCGGTTGTTTTTGAGTACCCATGCTATTAATATAACAAATTTAGTTATGAATACTTTACCCTTGCATGAAGAAAATACAAAAGGAACTGGAACTTGAACCAGGAGAAGATGTATACATAAGACTTCCCAGAGAAGAGATACTCTTGTATAACGTTGAAACGGGTCGACTCATGCACCGAGGAGCTTTAATTTAACATACAGAGATAATATTGATTTTCTATTCACCCATAAGAGTCTTCGAAAATAGGAAGGGGGCGGTTTTTCCATGAAAGTGTTTCATCTGCCGGAAAGAATTGCGGGGTTCATTTTTGATATTGACGGAACCCTCTATACCAACTCTGATTATATAGAGTCGCAGAACACCCTGTTGATCCAACGGTTGGCTGAAAAGCAGGGCCTTTCGTATGAAGAGATGGAAAAGGAGCTTGAGGTCTACCGAACTGTCTGGGCGCAGACGCATGGGGGAGAAAAACTAAGCCTCGGGAATGCGATGCAGGCCTTCGGAGTTTCCATCACAGAGAACCTCCGTTGGCGGAAGGAGCTTTTTCAGCCGGAAAAGTACCTGAAGGAGGATCCCCTTCTGCGGCAGGTGTTGGGACAGCTACGGGAATTTGCCGCTTTAGGAGTTGTTACCAATAATCCGACAGAGATTGCGGAGCGTACCCTCAATGTCCTCGGCGTACGGGATTTATTTACCAGTATCGTTTCCCTCAGCACCTTTGAAAAATCCAAACCCTACGAACCGAGTTTTCGAAGAGTAGCCGCAGAACTGGGAGTTCCCATTCCAGAATGCGTTGCTGTCGGCGACCGGTACGATATCGATCTTGCCATACCGCTTCAACTGGGGATGGGCGGTATTCTCGTGGATGGCGTTGAGGATGTGTATCGAGTTCTGGCGGCAGTGCTGGGAGGGTAGAAAGGGTGCTGTTTTCCATAAAAGTAAGTGACTTTTACAGTACTGCTATTCCTGAGCGAAGTACTGTCCTGGATCCCGGGGATCAGGAGCTTTATGCAGGTCGTGTAGAATCAGTGGGGGTTCCTGTCGTAGTCATCCTCAGATGGGCTGATACAGGACTGTTTGTTCGCGTAGGCCCCTGAAGGTAAAGGAACCGGGCCGCTCAACAAGGGATCATCCGTTTCTTCCATCCATCCCTGCAAGCGAGATTGGAGCTCTCCGCGGATCCCCTTGTATGCCGGATCTGGAGCTACATTATTCGTTTCTCCGGGATCCAGATACAAGTCGTATAATTCTTCACAAGAAAGATGCTTCGAGAGGTACCCGTTTTCTATCCATACTGTCTTTGAGGGGCAGTCATCGATATTGGCGGGGACAGGCTCTAGGCGGTCTTCCTGGAATCGGCGGATGTATTTGTACCGATTGGTACGGATGCAGCGTACTGGTTCATAGGCGGCGTGGTAGGTGATCTCAGCGAAGAGACTGTCCCGGACTTGGTTCACTTCTCCGTACAGAAGGGGCAGGAGGGAATGCCCTTGCAGGTAGGATGGTTTCTCCACTCTTGTTAGGTCTAACAAGGTAGGAAGGATATCCAGGTGGGACACAAGGGCATCGCAGACCATGCCCCGCATGGGATTCCCTGGAAACTTCAACAGGCTCGCTACGCCGATCCCTCCGTCATAGAGTGTACACTTATGGCGAGGAAAAGGAATGCCGTGATCCGTGGTAAAAAGGACGATCGTGTCCTTATCCCGACCGCTTTCTTTGAGAGCTTCCAGTACAATTCCTACCGAACGGTCTACCAAATCAACGGACCTATAAAAGGCGAGCGTATCCTCCCGTACCTCTCTTGTATCGGGAGAATGAGGTGGAGGAAGTACATAATCTGCTGCCTTCCAATCCGGAGGAGCTGGGAACTCCCGGTGCGTGTTGAATAGGCCAAAGGAGAGAAAGAAGGGCCTTTCAGCGGAATGGATGGAACAGGTGGATTGTAGAAAAGCAGCAACTCGCCGGGCATTCTCCAGATCGTAGGATTCCCCATCGATCGAGTGGAAGGCCTCCATCTCGATAGGGGGGTCGGTGAGGAGTCGGTCGTAGGAAAGATGAGTACTATGGAATGCCTCATGCTGGATTCCGCAGAGAACAGTCTGCCACCCCGCCGCTTTCAACAGGCTTGTGATATGGAGCCCTGGATCCCTCAGGGTAAAGCCCCGATGGGCCAGGCCGATCATGCCGGCTGAGTGGGGTGAAAGGCCGGTTAGAAGGGCAGCACGGCTCGGGGAACAGGTAGGGGCGGCAGAGAAACACTGACGGAACAGTACGGATTCTCTGGCAAGTTTCATTACCGAGGGGGTCCGCACGGGATATCCATAGGGTTCGAAGAAGCGGCCGGAATCATGGGTGTGGATGTACAGGATATTCATGCTCGTACCCTACCTTTCTCTAAAACGGATGGGAGAGGACCATCCCCACTGCCCATTCTTCTGGCAGACTCTCAGGTAATAGAAATCAGAATCTGTTTCCCTTCCCAATGGATCCTCCCAATCAAAGGCTATAGTGTATTCTTCCTCGGGAATGAATCGATGTACACAGACTGCCCCGCTTAAGAATCCCCCCAGATACTCTGTGTGTGTGCCATGTAGAAGTTCTTCTATTGGAAAAGAATAGTGCCGTCCATTCACTTCGCATTTGAGAATCGCGTTTTTCACTGCTTCCAGTTCCAGACACACCCCCTGTGTGGCCGGAGAGGTAGTAGTTGGATTTCCCCACGTTTTGGTGCGGAAAGCCACCCTGTTGGAAAGCCTCTTCCAAGAAGTAAAATGGTACTCACCCCTTGCTGAATCTTTCGGGTCAACGATATCGATTCCATGGAATCTTGGTTCCACACTCAGAATCGTGCCCCCTTCGAGGGAGATCGTCACCTCCCACGGCAATTCTACCCCTTTCTCTCCCCAGCCGACTTCCACATGCACTTTTCCTCTGTATTGTACGGGGCCTTGGTAGGATTTTCTTGCAGGGGAAGGAGTTGGATATATGGCGGTAGTAGCCGTATGGGGAGGTTGTCCGGCAGGAAGAATCGAAAAGGATCGCATGAATGCATTGTGCCCAGATTCCTGTATTGTGTGAGGCCCCCCGTAGTTTTCCCCAGGTCGAATGTGATAGAGGACCTGGTTATTTTTAATGATCTCCACGAAATCGATTGTATACCCGCCCTCCACGACTACTTGTCCTTTACGATGGTTTTCGGGCAGAAGGAGGGATCCCATGGGTGCGCCGTTCAGAGAAAAAGCGATCTTCATTCGATCCCCGGAAAGAGCGAAGGTTCTTCTCTTCTGGAAGGCTTCCCAGATCTGAATCCGGGTAAGGCCTTCTGCCCATACTCCTGTTTTCCCGAACCCGTAGCTGCCCGGATGGGCGCTGTGATGGTCGGTGGAACCGGTGACGCCGAAATGGTATCCCTCCGCTAGTCCTGTCTGCATTGTATTGCGGGAATTCCGGGGACCCATCGTGTGGAGGTAGGGGAAGGGAGCGTCATCGCTCTCGGCACAGCCATGCATGGAAATGATCTCCACCAGAGGGCTAGCCTCCTCGGAAAAGGTATTCCAGTTGATGCCCCGGTATCCTGTTTTATACCCGATGTGATGGGGAAGGATCAAACAGGGATTCCCCTGTCGGTTTGTTTTCTGGATATACATTTGAAGTTCTTGGATCGAGGCGGGTTTGAACATGCGGTCGGGAGGATCCCGGAACACCACTGTATAGTCTCCATCCTGTAGGGAATGGACCTCATAACTCAGGAAGGTAACGAACGCATTGGGCTGGTTATAGTGCTCCGTGATTCGTTTGAAATAATCGAACCGATTTTCCAACTTCTTGAACCCCGCTTCGTGATAATCCACAATCGATTCCATATATCCAGATCTTGGAGGAATGTCGGGCCAAGAAGAATGGCCTGTGACGCTGGCAAAATCCAACTGAAGCTTCGCATTTTCGAAGGCCTCCTCCAGTGCCCCATGCCCATAGCTGATGGCACAGTGATTGTGAAAGTCACCATAGTAGCAGGAAAGTCCTTTGTAAGCGGGGGGGAGAAACATCATCGGGGCTCCTCTCTATCTTCTATGTATAAGGGGAAATACACGGTTCGATGCGTCTCGACAGAACGGTAGGCCCCTTGGATAAGTTCCAGGGCTTTCAATCCCTCCTGAATGGAGGTTTTCGGAGGGCTGTTTTCGACGATTCCATCGATGAAATCCTTTGGGGCATGGGTGTGGATCGACGAAAAATCAAAAGTCTCCTCCAGGATATTCCATTTTCCCGCCCTGCCATCGTACCAGGCCAAGTGAGGAATCACTCCCCCTCCCGTATTGCTGGCGCAATCGGTGCGGCTTTGAATCAGCACTCCCTCTTCACCGTAGACTTCCGTCGTGGGTCCGCCGGCAACCCAGTTCCATCCTGTTTCCAAACTGCACAGGAGTTCTCCAGGAAAGGTATAGAGAGCGGTTCCCGCTGTTTCCACGGGGTAGGGTCTGGCAAAGGAAAATCCGGCAAAGACGGATATCGGTTCCCCCAAAAACCAATGGAGAAGATCTGTTTCATGGATACCTTCATCCAGAAAGGCACCTCCCCCCGCCTGCAAGGGGTCCACGATCCAGGGCATCTGTATTTCCAGACCCGTCAATCCATACCCGTGTCCATGCCGTTTCCTCACGTGGGTCACCCTTCCTAAGGCTCCGGAATGAATCATCTCCCGGATCCGGTGATTGGAGGGAATGTGACGCTGGGGAAAAGATTGGTAGTATCGGATTCCGCTCTCCCGGACCATGCGGGCGATCTCGATACCTGTGGAAAGGTTGGGAGCGAGGGGTTTTTCGCAAAGGACAGAAACGCGAGCTTGGCAGCACAGGCGGAGAATGGAAAGATGTTCGGAAGTTTCAGAACACACGGCCGCGGCGGAGCACTGTTCCAACAGATCAGGGAGGGAGGAAAACGCCGGGGCTCCATACTGGTGAGACATCTCTCGCAAACGGTTCGGTTCATTGTCCCAGATTCCTACCACTTCCACCCTCTTATCGGTAAGAAACACCTTAATCCAGTGGTGCTGATGGAAATGAGCGAAGCTCACCACCCCCAATCGAACCTTACCATTTGCCATAGCTGCCCTCAGGAACTTCCGTTTCGCGGTGGGAAGCTGCAGCCTCATAGATCCGCTGCACTACCTCCAGAACGCGGTATCCTCGCTGGAGAGGAGATTCGGTCTTTTGTCCTTCCAGGAAGCAATCGACGAAATGACGGAGCTCCGCAGCGTGCCCTTTCACGTTCCATTCATCCACCGGCGGGTAGGACCATCCTGTCTGGGAAGATTGGTGAGGCCGGTTCGTCGTTGCGGATGATTCAGAGGCGGCCATCGGTTCCGACTGGTACACCTGAATTCCGTTGATGCTCCTCGACTGGTCGATGTACAGGGTGCCTGCGGTTCCGAAGAGTTCTGTTCGGATATCCAGTCCGCCCTGAATTCCCCAGGAACATATGAACTGCCCCATGGCGCCATTCCGGAACCGGGCGATAGTTGTGACTGTTTCCTCCAACCCTTGTTCTATCGCTTGCTTCCACCGCTTCGACGAAGCAGCTGCCTGCACCGCTACGATGGGTTCTTCCAAGAGCCACTCTGCCATGCATAGACCATGGATTCCCAGGTCCATGAGGGCCCCCCCGCCGGTTTTGCTCTTGTCCCAAAACCAGCTGCTATGGGTGGGGCCTGAGCCTAGTTCGTTCACTCGTAAGATCAGGGGATCCCCTAAAGCTCCGGAGCTCAAGAGTTCTTTCCCCTTGCGGAACACGGGAGCGAAGAGGCGGTTTTCCGCGTACAGGGTGGTAACAGGCCGTTTTTCCAATTCTTCTATCACCTCTTGCGCTTCCTCCAACGTAAGGGCGAGGGGTTTTTCCACGATCACCGCTTTTCCTGCCCGTAAAGCTTCCCGAGCCACCTGAGCGTGGAGGAAATTCGGAGCGGTTACGTCGATCACATCGATAGACGGATCATTGATCAGATCCTTCCAGTCCGAGACATAGGAGTCCACGGCAAACCGGGAAGCGAAGACTTTGCGTTTCTGGGTGTCCAGTTCCGCCGCTTTCGCGATCCTAACTCGGCAATCGTTTTTATAACAGGAAGCGTGGGCAGAGGCAATGAACCCCAATCCCACCATACCGATGTTAATCTGTTTCATTTCACTGCTCCAAAGGTCAAACCTTTCACAATGTATTTTTGCACGAAAAAAGCCAGCAGCATGATGGGAAGAAGGATCACGACACCCGAGCTGAACACGGGCCCCCATTCGATAGCGTAGGCGGTGATGAAATCCCCCGCTGCCACAGGTAAGGTCTTCACGCGGTTGGAGGAACAGAGAACCATAGCGAACAGGTACTCGTTCCAAGTGAATATGAAGGTGAAAATCGAGGTAGTGAGGATCCCTGACCTTGCCAATGGAAAGATCAGAAGGGCGAGTATCTGGTACCAGGAGGCCCCCTCGATCCGGGCCGCTTCCTCGATGGAGTAGGGAATCTCATCGATGAAGGACTTGAGCATGAGAAGCATGAAGGAAAGGTTCTGGGCCACGTTCACGATCACCAGGGCGGTAAGGGTATTGTTCAGCTTTAAATGCCGGAAAATGAGGAAGTAAGGCATCAATACGGCTGCCGGGGGCGCTACCCGGGTCAACATGATTAAGAACACGAGAAACACCCCTCCGGTTCGGAAACGGGAAAGGCTGTAGGCTCCGGTAAATCCCGCGAGGAACACGATTAGGGTAGTGATCACCGCCACATATGCACTGTTGAACAGGAAATGAAAGAAATTATGGCTCATGAAGATCTTGCGATAGTTCGCCAGAGTAGGTTGGAAAAGTAGGTGTAGGTCCTGACTTACGATCAACTTGTCTGGCTTGAAGGAACTCACCAGTACCCAGAAAATAGGGAAGGCCCAGAACAGCACGATTCCGAACACGAGAAAGTAGAACGACACTGATTTCGCGATTCTAAAGGGAGGTTTCATGGTTCTTCCCTCCCAGCAAGTAATTCCCAACAAGGATCAGCGCGATGAACAGCAAGGTGATGACCCCGAGGGCGGAAGCCTTTCCGTAATCGCTCATCATGAATCCAATGGTGTACAAGTGCACATTGATGATTCGGGTAGGTTCCGCGTTCCCGAAGATAACCCAGATCTGAGCGTACACCTTTAGGCAATCGATAATCCGGATAAACACA
>Ga0067045_1027688_pt1 | contig 70457 bp, 60 predicted proteins | sample TerdegcTABiofilm_FD_59184 | JGI IMG/M metagenome (GOLD analysis project Ga0067045, IMG submission 59184) | Combined Assembly of (Gp0054472, Gp0054536) Wastewater bioreactor microbial communities from Singapore -Terephthalate degrading...
TTTTCTGGAGAATCCGGGCATCGTTCGTGAGGACCTTGCCTCCTGTTCCGAGGATGGCAGACACTTTACCGTCAGCATGGCGCGCGAGCGAGAGTTTCTCTGCCGTCGTCGCGGCATGAAAGTCGACGAGGAGACAGGCTGTGTCCCGGCGGAGAAAATGACTGAGCTGATCGAGGGCGAAAAACGGATTGTCGGCATGGACCCTCGCAAAGCCCGACTGCCCCAGGAGCGCAATCAAGGCGACTCTTTTGCCCTCTTTTTGAAAGACTCTCCAGCCGCGGCCTGGATCGCTTTCGGGGAGATTTGCCGGCCTCAGCACCCAGCCCGCCTTCGGATAAAACTCCGTCATATCGGGCTTGTAGTACGAGGCTTCTCCCATGGTGATGCCGTCGAGGCCCAGTTTCCGGAGATACACTGCGTGTTGTACACCCAAGCCCGCGCCGCCCGTCGCAGAATCCGCATTTGCAAAGATAAAATCCGGGTTAAAACGCTCCCTGATCTCGGGCATCGTGTTTTTTACCGTAAATACGCCGGTTTTCCCGACAATCTCACCTAAAAATACTATTGTTACCGACACAATTCGCTATGCTATACGGAATGGCGCCTTTTATACAACCGGCCGGCGCCGAATTCATCCGGCGCCCGAGCCACCGGCTTGTCCTGCCACCCTCTCACTGCCTGTCGTACTTCAGTACCTCATCATGCACATACTCGAGTTTGATGCACGCCATCCTGAACATATCCTCACTCTCATCTCCATCGTGGTAGCGGTATTCCGCGACCACACGCACAATGCCACAGTTGATGATGAGCATCGCACACGTCCGGCATGGCGTCATGCGGCAGTACAATGTCGCTCCGTCGATGGACACCCCCCTCTTCGCCGCCTGGCATATGGCGTTCTGCTCCGCGTGGACCGTGCGGACGCAGTGCTCGGTGATGGTTCCGTCTTCGTGCAACACCTTTCGCATCTGGTGCCCTACGTCATCACAGTGCGGAAGCCCGGCCGGTGCCCCCACATAGCCGGTGGCAAGAATCTGGTTGTCTTTCGCAATCACACAGCCTGAACGCCCTCGATCACATGTCGCCCTCTTTGCGATGGCATTGGCCACTTCCATAAAGTATTCGTCCCATGTCGGACGACGGTATTCGGCCATATGTCTCTCCTCGTTTCTTTCAGAATGGGCTGATTGTAGCACAGATTAAAAGCCGGACACACCCTTGATTCAGCGTGCCATTATGCCCCATAATTGTATTTTACCGGCATTCCGGCTTCCTCCGGCGGTACATCCCGCCGACCCATGAGATTCCGAGGAGTTTTCAGATGAGGCACCGCAGGGTTTTGTTCGTTCTCCTCCCGTCGCTGTTATCGATCTCGATTTTTTCCTGCAATGCTCAAGTGAGCCGTCCCGATGGCTTATACGCCACAATAAAAACGAGCAGGGGAGATATCGTTGTTTCGCTCGAGTACGAGAAAGCACCGATGACGGTCGGGAACTTCGTGGGCCTTGCGGAGGGAACTCTTGACGTGACAAAGGGAAAACCTTTCTATGACGGCCTTACGTTCCACCGTGTCGTGGCCGATTTCGTGGTTCAAGGAGGAGATCCTGTGGGCGACGGAACCGGGGGGCCTGGTTACCGCTTTCCCGATGAGATCGTCCCGGAACTCAAGCACGACGGTCCAGGTGTTCTCTCTATGGCCAATGCAGGCCCCAACACCAACGGCAGTCAATTCTTCATCACGCTCGAGGCAGCCCCCTGGCTCGACGGCAAACACTCGGTTTTCGGCAAGGTCATAGAAGGCATGGATGTGGTCAGGCAGATTCAACAGGGAGACCGCATCGAATCGGTCACCATTCAGCGCTTCGGGGCAAAAGCCAAGGCCTTCGACAGTTCGCAGAAAGCCTGGGACCAGCGCCTCAGCGCGGCTTACGCCACCCTCAATGCGCTCAGTAAGCAGAAACGCGATGCCGACATCGCGCTCATCGGCCAGAAATGGCCCGACCTAACACCCGACGACAAAGGCATCTTTCAGAAAGTCATCCGCAGGGGTTCGGGTCCCGTTCCCAGCCCCGGCAATAAAGTGTCTGTAATCTACAAGGGCATGTTGCTGGACGGCACCGTCTTTGACCAGTCGGCGCTGTCGGGAGGTCCTTTCAGCTTTACTGTCGGCAAGGGCGAAGTGATCGATGGCTGGGACATCGTGCTCAGCACCATGCAGAGAGGAGAAAAGCGGCTCGTCATCATCCCCCCCGAACTGGCATACGGGTCGCAGAGCATCGGCGATGTCATTCCATCGAATTCTTTCCTCGTCTTCGAAATCGAGCTGGTATCGGTGGAGAAATAGGCGCCATACAGCGATAGGCCCGCAGATTGTTCCTTTTGGATATTTTGGAGAATTATCCTCTAGATTCACCATGGTTGGAGATATTGGAGATTCGCGCCTACAAATATCTCTAATATAAAAGATTATTTCTTATTGCATAAGCGCTTATTCATATATTTCGGTCTTATTCTTTTTCCCCTTCCGATTATCCTTTTGTTAGAGGATGATTATGAGAGGGATTCGGGATGCGATCTTAAAGACATTCTTCGTATTGGCCCTGCTTGCGGTGGTGCCCGTTACCGCACAGCGCTCAAACAACACGAGTGTCACGATCCACCTGTCGGTATATGTTCCTCCCATAATCGAGCTCTCTCTGGACTTTGCATCGGGCGGTGTTACCCAGATCACCGGGCACCTCGGCAACAACCCCAGTACTGCTAAGAGCGGCTTCGAACTGAAGCCCAATACAGTCTTTACTCTTGGAACGGCGAACGTGGTCTCGAACCTCAGCTCGAGCTACTCCATCGTCGTCCAGTCGATGAACAACGGTACACTGAAAAATCAGGAATCCAACAGCGAAATAGCCTATAGCCTCCTTATAGGCGGAGTGCCTGCTGCGCGTTATGGCGATGCCTTCAGAGTTGCCTCTTCAGTGAGGACATCACGCGAAGGGCTTGCGCTGCCGGTAAGTATTGCGCTCGGGGATATTCCCTCATCGGCCTCCACCGGCCTCTATACCGACAACCTCCTCTTTAACATTATGGCCAACTGACGCTTCCGTCTTTTTGTAGTATCTTGACAATACATGCGATGTATCTCAATTTACACCATAGGGAGACTTTTATGAAAAAAGAAATTCAGATGAGCTGGCTGGAAGATATGGCATTCGAGAGCGTGCTCGAAGGGCACAGGCTCATCATCGACGCCGATGAAAGCGTGGGAGGCAAGAATCAGGGACCGCCTCCCAAAGACCTTCTGCTTGTTTCGCTTGCCGGCTGCACCGCAATGGACGTCATTTCGATTTTGAAGAAAATGCGCGAGCCAGTGAGCTGGTTCAACCTTAAGGTCAGCGGCGACACCGCGGAGGAACACCCTAAAAAATTCACCAGCTTCAATGTCGTCTACCAGTTCAAAAAGAGCGATGGTCTCAACCCCCAAAATGTCCAGAAAGCCGTCGAGCTTTCCCAGAACAAGTATTGTGGGGTCAGCGCTACGCTGAAAGACGGGCATGAAGTCACGTGGAGCATCGAATACCTTTAAGCCGACACCTTGTTCTTTTTACGTGTTGTTGCTATACTTGCGAAAAGGTAGCTTATTTTCCTGTATCTGTGATATTCTGCACCATTTTTCAACAATCTTCACACAGTTCAGTCCTGCTGCCGTAAACATGACACCCCGCTAAGGGGTGTTTTTACAATATCGCTCTATAAGAGGTACGCAGCGAAATGGCATTCGACATTCACACCATGCGGAATATCGGCATTTCCGCACATATCGACTCCGGCAAGACGACACTTTCCGAGCGTATTCTATTCTATTGTCGAAAAATTCATGCGATTCACGAGGTTCGAGGCAAGGATGGTGCCGGCGCAACGATGGACTCGATGGACCTGGAGCGCGAACGCGGCATCACCATTCAATCGGCGGCGACGAACGTTCAATGGAAGCAGCATTTCATCAACCTCATCGATACACCAGGACATGTCGACTTCACCATCGAGGTCGAACGCTCCCTCCGCGTGCTCGACGGCGCGATTCTGGTGCTCTGCTCGGTCGCAGGCGTGCAGTCCCAGTCGATCACGGTGGACCGACAGCTCAAACGTTACCACGTGCCCAGACTCGCGTTTGTCAACAAATGCGACCGGACAGGTGCAAACCCCTTCAGGGTAAAAACGCAGCTCGCAGAAAAACTCGGTCTCAACCCCGCTTTCGTGACCATTCCCATCGGCATCGAAGACAAATTCGAGGGTGTCATCGATCTCATCGACATGAAGGCAGTATATTTCGACGGACCGAATGGTGAAGACCTCCGCTATGCGGAGATTCCCACATATCTTCGCAACGATGCGGACCGGTACCGCGAAGAACTCCTCGAGGCGGCCTCGATGTTCTCCGATGAACTCGCGGAAGCCTACCTCGAAGGTGAAGTAACCAAGGATCTCTTACTCGCAGCTATCCGCAAGGGCACCATCGAAGAAAAATTCGTGCCCGTTTTTGTCGGTTCGGCATATAAAAACAAGGGCGTCCAGCTTTTGCTCGATGGAGTCGTCGACTTTTTGCCCGATCCTTCCGAACGCCGGAACGTAGCACTGGATCTTTCGAACAACGAGGCGGAGATCGAGCTCCATGCCGACGACAAGGCCCCCACCGTGGCGCTTGCATTCAAGTTGGAGGACGGGCAGTACGGACAGCTCACCTATGTGCGCATCTACCAGGGCATGATCCGCAAGGGCGACGAGCTCTACAACACCCGAGCCCGCAAAAAATTCAAGGTAGGGCGACTCGTCCGAATGCATGCGGCCTCAATGGAAGATATTCAGGAAGGCAACTGTGGCGACATCGTCGCCCTGTTCGGTATCGAGTGCGCCTCGGGAGACACCTTCTGTGCGCCCGACCTCAACTATGCCATGACGAGCATGTTCGTCCCGGAACCAGTCATTTCACTCGCCATCACCCCCAAAGACACCAAGAGCTCCGACCAAATGAGCAAGGCGCTCAACCGCTTCACCAAAGAGGACCCCACCTTCCGCACCTTTGTCGATCCGGAGTCCAACCAGACCATCATTCAAGGCATGGGCGAGCTCCACCTCGATGTCTATATCGAACGCATGCGACGCGAGTACAAATGCGAGGTCACTACCGGCATGCCGCAGGTCGCCTATCGGGAGACCATCACCCAGCGCGCCGATTTCAACTATACCCACAAGAAGCAGACCGGCGGTTCGGGACAGTACGGCCGCGTCGCAGGCTACATCGAACCGATCAGAGACAAAACGTATGAGTTCATCGATCAGATAAGGGGAGGGGCGATCCCTAACGAGTTCATCCCTTCGTGCGACAAGGGCTTTCGGATCGCGATGGAAAAGGGTACCCTCATCGGCTTTCCTGTTACGAATGTGCGCTGCCTCATCAACGACGGACAAAGCCACTCTGTCGACTCCTCCGACATCGCCTTCCAGCTGGCGGCGATCGGTGCCTTCCGCGAGGCGTATGAGAAGGCCAAACCGACCATCCTCGAGCCTATCATGAAGGTCGTCGTCGAAACGCCGAACGAGTTCCAGGGCAACGTGTTCGCCTCGCTTAACCAGCGCCGAGGCGTCATCGTTGCAAACACCGAAAACGGCACATTCTCGCGCGTCGAGGCGGAGGTGCCGCTCTCCGAAATGTTCGGCTACTCCACGGTGCTCCGCTCCCTCACACAGGGAAAGGCCGAATTCTCCATGGAATTCGAGAAGTACGCACGCGTACCCACCCCGCTGGCGGAACAGCTGCGCAAAGAGTATCTCGAAAAGCGTAAAAAGGAACAAAAGTGACCCCCAGCGTGTAAAACTGGGATATAATGAACAGAAAGGAGCGCACATGCTGAAAGAAGAATTCATTCAGAAAAGCCCGGTGCGAATTTTCGAAAAGTCGATCGAGGGCGGTTTGCATTCGGGCAATATCGGCGTGCTTGCGAGCAAGAAGGGCATCGGCAAGACTTCCGTGCTCGTCCAGATTGCGTTGGATAAGCTCATGCAGGGCGAAAAAGTCATCCACGTCTCCTTCAATGCCCATACGAGCTATATCATCTCTTGGTATGAAAACATCTTTAACGAAATCGCTCGTCGGAAAAATCTCGAAAACATCGACGACATCAAGGACCAGCTTGTCCGCAACCGCATGATCATGAACTTTACGCAGGAAGGCGTCACGCTCGATCAAATCATGCGCACCATCAGAGCCCTCATCCAGGACGGCGGCTTCAATGCGAAGACCATCATCGTCGATGGGTTCGACTTCACTCGGGCCACGACAGAGCGCTTCGAAAAGGTCAAAGCGTTTCTTAGGGAGATGCAGCTCGAAGCCTGGTATACTTGTACGCTCGCGGAGACCGAGCCCGTGCTCGATTCCAGGGGAGTCCCCATCGTACTGCGCGATATCGAGGCTCTCATCTCGGTCATCGTTGTGCTCGAACCTAAGAAAGACTTCATTCATCTACGGGTGGTCAAAGATCACGACAGGCGCAATCCGAGCGACATGAACCTCATGCTCGATCCACGCACGCTTCTGATTGCCGAAGCATGATCGTGCTATCGAGCTATCGAGTCCTCCCATATGAAGAGGGGTGTCCTTGTGTCGAAAAGTAGACGCCCCTCTTTTTTATTTCTTTGCCGGTATAAATTCAAAACCATCCAAAACGATGTCCAGACTTCCCTCTTTATGCCCCGAATCATGTTCCGGAGCTTCCCCGTTGAATAGATACAGATTTATGTGAATAGGCGCACGTGGACTAGGAATATCCTTCGAATTGGAAAAAACCCAAGAATATAGGAGCCTTGGATCACCCTCGAATGGTCTTTCTCCATAGCCCAGCCACGAGGCGAATTCGATGCGATCGGACAACCATGTAAACTGCTGCGTCGATAGCCCGGTAAACGCCGAAGCAGGGAATGTGTAAAGATGCCCCGGCGCATCGTAAGGTTGAATGACATACTGACCTCTGAGCGCCTCTTTATCCATGCCCCAGGCAGAAAATTCGATGTCGATTTCTCGATTATGGGCAAAGCTCGACCGGCTATAGGTAAATAAAGCCAGCGTTACGTCCGGATGCAACTGGCTCAGTGGCGTTCGAACACGAAAGGTATACGTTCCGTACCCAAGAGCCTTCGTAGTCCAGACTTCTGCTGCATACCATGTGCCTTTCTGATTCACTATCGAGAGACGTAACGCACCGTCGGCAAGAAGATCGACGCTCGTGCCGAGACCGCCAAAGAAGTTGCCCATCGGTCCTTCGGGCTTTACGGTGCTACGTACATTCCATGTAAAATCGGAAAATTCAATCTGATCCCGAGCGTACACAGGTATGGTTGCATACAGGCCGAGAAATAACGCAGCATATACCAAAAAGTTTTTATAATTCATATCTGTGCAATGATCTCGCAGGAATCACGTAAAAAATATTTGATGGGATCGGCACGCTCGTCGAACACATTCGCCATAAGAAGGCGTGCTTTGGAGAGCCCTCGAATCAACACAAGTATCTTTCTCGAAGAAAGGAGGACGCGGGGCGCCATCGTCATACGCCTTTTTGGTTCCTGCGGCGCGTCGGTGAGAAAGATGGCATGGTTACCGTGTTCGAATCCCCCCTCCGCCTCGATCCCGCGACGAATATCTTCCTCGGTAAAAAGGCCAGCCGTATGTCCGTCCTGGCCCATGCCGAGCACGACAAGATCGAACCATGGACGACCGGCGGCATCCGCTTCGCCGGCATGAGCGAGGAGTTCTTTCTCATAAAAGGCGGCAGCACGTTCGCGCGGACCAGTGGGCCACGCATGGAGAAAGAGGCCGCAGACTGTAGCAGGCGCGGTCCGCACTTCGCGAAATGCAACGGTTTTGAAGTCCAAGCCCGCAGCCACAAAGATTTTGGCGATCATGTCGGAATTTCTGAGGTCGCTGTGCTCCGGCGTTTCGCGTTCGTCACCCACCCAGAGGTGTACGGCCCTGGATGCCACAAGGGCCCGAAAGCCTTCGGAGCGCGCAAGCTTTTCATACACAGGCCTCGGTGTCGTACCGCCGGACAAACAGAGGTGAAGGCTCTGAGATTCTCCGGGGGCCGAGACAATAGAAGTCACCGCAGCGAGCAGCCATGCAGCGTCAGTATTGTGTAACTGTACCATCATACAACACCCTCGAGCTTCGACGGCTCTTCGAGCTGTTCCTCGAGAACCTTGAGCGCCGTGCCCGCAGGATATCTAAAAAGCCCCCCTCTCCGTGGATCCTCATCCGATTGCGCATGGGCCCAGGCGTCCTCGAGTCTGTCGATGAACTTCCATGCGAGTTCGGATTCGTCGGCGCGGATAAAGAGTGTCGAATCGCCCGAGAGTGCGTCGAGGATAAGCCTTTCGTACGCTTCAGGGAAATAATCGGCGACCTCGCGGTAAGAAAACCGCAGACTATTGGAGCGGATCGCCGCCTCGCCCGGCACCTTGGCATTGAACGACAGCCAAATTCCCTCGTCGGGCTGAATACGCACCGTGAGGCTGTTGGGCGCCAGCAGGTCACCGCACAGCGCTGCGAAGAGCGCCGAGGGCGGCCTCTTAAAATACAAAACGATTTCACTGTATTTCTCGGCCAAAGCCTTCCCTGTGCGCAACGTGATCGGCACACCCGAAAAACGCCAGTTTTCCACAGACAGCGTCAGAGAGACATAGGTCTCTGTCGTCGAGTCGGGGCGGACCTTCTGCTCAGACCGGTAATCAGGTACTTTGTTTCCGCCTACATCCAGGCCCGAACTATACTGGCCGCGCCTCGCGCGTGCGAGAATCTGCGCCTCCGAATATTCAGGAATGGCCTGCAGCACTTTGACCTTCTCGTCGCGGATATGTTCAGGCGAAAGCGAGGCCGGCGGCTCCATCACCGTGAGGCACAGAAGCTGCGTCAGATGATTCTGGAGCATATCGCGCGCAGCGCCGAACCCATCGTAATACCCTCCGCGCGTGCCGATGCCGTCCTGCTCCGCCACGGTGATTTCGATTCTGTCGATATAGTTGCGGTTCCATATCGGCTCGAATATCGTGTTAGCAAAGCGGAAATGCAGAAGATTCTGGACCGCCTCTTTACCGAGATAATGATCGATGCGATAGATATCCCGCTCCTCGAACCAGCGATGGAGCGATTCAGTCAGCTTTGCTGCCGATGAGCGATCCTTGCCATAAGGCTTTTCGACCACGAGCCTGCACCAACCCTTCGCCGAAGCGTCGCTTCCCAAAGCATCGCTCCCACAGCCCGCACGCCCGAGGTGCTCCGCGATCACCGGGAAAAGCTCTGGTGTCACGGCCAAATAGTAGAGGGTGTTTTCAGGCAATCTCGCCTTGGGGCTCAATCCGACAAGGACGCTTTGGTCGCGCTCGACGACGAGCCTCCTGATTGCCTTATAGCTGTCCATATCTTCCACATCGTTCCTGAGGTAAAAGATACGCCGGGAGAAGTCGCGCCACGCCTCATCGTGCAGCGCTTCGGACCTGTGGCGGCTATGAGCAATGCAGGCGTCATGCAGTGTCTCACGGAACTGCTCGGTGCTGTAGTCTCGCCTTGCCGCCCCAATCATCAAGAGATCCTGAGGGAGCTGGCGTTCGAGGTAAAGATCGTAGAGCGCGGGAAAGATCTTTCGATGTGCTAGGTCTCCCGAGGCACCGAACACGAAGAAGAGCGCGGGCTCCGGAGAGAACCGCGCAGTATCGAGCCGACAATATGCCGAATCATCTACTATATTCATGATTTATAATATACAAAAACATGACCTGCTCCGGCGAAGGCCGAAACAGCGCTGCGCCCCTTCCGGTACCGTTACACATCGCCCTGCCCTATACATCGCCCTGTCCGGAGTCAGACCCATGTTTTCGCCCACCCTTGCCTGAGAACCAGTTGAAATACACCGTCTCCTGACCCGACACGATTTCCCGCACGGAGGTCGGCTCAAAACCGACTACGGCCCCGAATTCTTTGCTCCCAGACAGAAAACCGCACTCCCAGCCTGCGTCGAGAAAACGCGCCAGCATTGGATTCATCTCGCGATAGAGAGCGTGGGCCTCTTCCTGGCCTGCAAGTCTCTGACCATAGGGAGGATTGCCGAGCAACACCCCTCTGTTCCCTAAAGGAACAAGTGTGCGCACATCGACACTCGAAAAATGGATGAATTCGCTTATCCCCGCGAGCTTTGCGTTGTTGCGCGCCAGCTCGAGCGCCTCGGCATCGAGATCGGAAGCCTGAATGTCTGCGCGGATGTCCTTCCGCGTCTCTTTCCTGAACAATACACGCACATCTTCGATGCTGTTGCCATCCATCTCGGGGAAAAGCTCGAAGGCAAAATGCCGCTTTAGGCCAGGTGCCATATTGCATGCGTAGAGTGCCGCCTCGATGGGAATCGTCCCTGATCCGCAGAACGGGTCAGCGAGCGGACGCGCCCTGCTCCAGCCCGAAAGGAAGAGTAGGGACGCTGCAATGGTCTCTTTGAGCGGCGCCGCATGAGTAAACCTCCGGTATCCACGCCGCGAGAGCGCATCGCCCGAGGTGTCGATCACAATCTGCCACCAGTCATTGTCACCGTACACCCGAACCTCGAGGGTCGTACCGGTCTCCGACATTTTTCTCACCCGAAAATGCTGCATCAGCTCGGAGTAGATCGCCTTCTGCGTCATCGACTGCAGCGTCGCCTGCGCATGGAGCTTGCAGTGATTGGCCCGCGCCCGCTCCACCAGCACCTTCGTTTCCTTCGAACAGTATCGTTCCCATGGAATTGACGCGACACCTTGATAGAAGCCGTCAAAATCGAAAGCCTTGAATTCTCCGACCAAAAGCAGGACCCTGTCCGCGGTGCGAAGGCCGATATTCGCCTTCGCGAGGTCTTGCGCAAGCGAGTCCGCCGACACATTGAATATCACCCTGCCAGCGCTTCGCCCGACATCCCTGAAACCGAGATGCGCCAGGTCCCTCGCCAGCACCTTTTCAAGCCCGATCGAACACACCGCGATCGCGCGCATTATAGTGGCCACAACAGCAAGTATGCATGGCATACCACTCAATGACAAGCGGCACAGTCTTGGGCATGTGTTTCTCGCTTCCACGCATCTAGCATCTCGTGCATAGAAGGTCTGCCCATGCACCAGTATGCGCCCGCCCGTAGGCGCCCGTAGGCGCCTTGACAATTTTGCCATTTCTGCGCTAGTATGCCCGAGCGTCCACGGGGGTGTAGCTCAGTTGGCTAGAGCGTATGAATGGCATTCATAAGGTCGAGGGTTCAATTCCCTCCACCTCCACGAGATAACTTGTTATAACACAGCAAGTTACAGAAAGACTGGAAAACCGGATTTCGATTCACGCCGACATTTTGAAAACGCACAGCCTACCGGCACGGAAAGCGTGTATTGTGCTATTCGTAAGAAGAACCGCTGAATCGCATGAAGCTGTCGTGATTTCCGGGGAAAGGAATATCGCGGTGCTCATTTCCGAAGGAGATTGGAACTCTATTCAAGAGACCCTCTATCTGATCTCGATACCCGGCATGCGTGAATCAATTGTCAATGGGATGAAAGAACCTCTCGCAGAGAGCATAAAAGAACTTTCCTGGTAATGATATGTGGGAAGTCCTCTATACCAAGTTTTCGAGAAAGAGCACGTTGTACGAGTCTTACGTATGTGGACTCATTACGAATCGGAAATTTGAGCGCACCCCCCTCATGTCTTCAGCGATACGCGCGTATAAAAATGCGCTCCACATCAGCCTGTTCTTGGTGCACAGGGGTACAAGCGAAGAGACTGCTCATCGCCGTAAGGGCATTCTGAGCCATGGCTGGTATATCCGATTCCCTGACACCATATGCGCTGAAGCTCTCCTCTGAAAGACCGACCGCCGTGATCAGCTTTTGAAGAGCCGCGATGAAGGCGAAAGGACGCTGTGATTCCGGCAAGGCATCGACATCTTCCCCCATGGCCCTGGCCAAATCCGGAAATCTCTCGGGATTTCTCTCCGCCACGTCGCTGAAGTAGGCGACCGACAGCATTGTCAGTCCGCAGCCGTGTGCGATTTCCGGGTAGAAGGCGCTCAGTGCGTGTTCGAGCGAATGGTGCGAAATACAGGATGAGAGCGATTCGCAGATGCCCGCCTCTGTGTTCGCCCAAGCAACCGAGGATCTCGCCTCGATGTTTGATCCGTCGACCACGGCGACAGGAAGCCACCTCGTTAAGCGCGTCACTGCATCGAGGGCGAAGAGATCGCTGGCCGGCTGATGACAGGTCGCAAGATACGCCTCCACCGAGTGAAAAAAGGCATCCATACCGGTGTAGGCTGTCTGTTTGGGCGGCAAGGAAACCATGAGCTCAGGGTCGATGATCGAGAGGGTCGGATACGTAAAGTCCATGCCCCACCCAATCTTTTCTCTGGTACGGGGATTGGTCTGGACCGTCCATGGGTCGGCCTCGGTTCCTGTGCCGGCTGTCGTCGTGATCGCCACGATGGGAAGTGCCCCATGCTCCGGCAGCTTTCTGCCCCCCGTGCCGGACCTGATGTAGTCCCAGTAATGGCCAGGATTCTTGGCGAGCACAGCGATACTCTTGGCCGAATCGATGGTCGAACCTCCACCCAAGCCGACGACGACATCGCACTGCTCCTGTCTGGCGATACTGGCCCCTTCCTCCACCTGATCCACCTCGGGGTTCGGCTTTATCTTGTCATAGACAACAGTGTCCACGCCCCTAGAAGCAAGGAGATTCTGTACCCGGGCAAGAATACCCAAACGACGCATGGCCCCTCCGGCGCCGATGACGAGGAGAGCCTTCTTCCATGGAAAGTAGGGCGTTGTGGCGAGTTCTTCAAGCTTACCAACCCCAAAAATCAACCGCGTCGGCATGTAATAACTGAATGCATCCATTCGAGTCTCCTTCTCCTTCTTTGTATTCCATATTCCTTATAATCAATATACAATATTTTCGGAGGGAGACAATGCAGAACTTCGAATGGGTGACGCCGACAAAAGTGATCTTCGGCTCGAGAATTCTCGACAGACTGGGCATGGAGACTGTACGTATCGGAAAACGGGCCTTGTTTCTCTATGGAAAAGAGAGCATCAAAAAAAACGGGCTGTACGACAAGGTGGTCAGCCAATTACAAGGTGAGGGTATTTTCTTTGTGGAACATGGAGGAGTGCAACCCAATCCGCTGATCGGGCACGCAGAGGAAGGTGCCAAAAAAATAAAGGAGAACCATCTCGACGCCATCGTCGCTGTAGGCGGCGGCAGTGTCATCGACGAGGCGAAGGCGATAGCGATCGCCGGATGCCACGAGGAGCCGCTGTGGAATTTCTACCTACGAAAAGCATCGGTTGACAGAGCACTGCCGATCGTCGCCGTGCAGACTCTTCCCGCGACATCCTCGGAGCTGAACGGGGCCTCGGTGATGACGAACGAGGCTACCCATGAAAAGTTTTCGATTCGCTCCGAGACAATCTATCCAAGGGTCTCCTTTCTGGATCCCTCGCTGACGCTCGATATACCTGTGCAATATACGGCCTACGCGTGCACGGATATTCTGTCCCATCTCATGGAAGGTTACTTTACGGCGAGCGACGACTTTCCTCTCCAGGACGGCCTAGTAGAGGCTGTCTGCCGGGCGGTGATGGGAGCTCTCGAGATTGTGCTGACTGACCCGCGAAATCTTGAGGCTCGTTCGACGATCATGTGGGCTGGAGCGCTCGCGTGGAATGGCCTTTTGAAGGCGGGGGTGGAAGGTGCCTCGATTCCGAATCATATGCTCGAGCATCCTCTAAGCGGTCTCTACGATATTCCGCACGGTGCGGGGCTTTCGATCGTCATTCCTGCGTGGCTCAAATATAAGAAGCCCTCGATTGCGCACCGGATTCTCCTCTTCGGAGAGCGGGTGCTGGGTCTGGGGCCAACGCTCAACGACAAGCCGCAGCTTGAGGGCGCGGATATCGTCATCGAGGAGCTCGAAACATGGTACCGCCACATCCACACGCCGATACGATTGAGAGAAGCCGGTATTGCTTCGCTCGACATCGATGCGTGTACACGGCAGGCCATGGCGTTGAGCGTGTACTGGGATGTACCCGGATATGACGAACACGACATCCGCGCTATATACGCACTCATGAAATAAAAGCTTGGCCGAAAGGGGCACCAAGCCCACGGCATCTTCGTAGGCCAGGATCTTCCGAGCGCCTCGCTAGAGTGAAGTTCGAAGCCCTATCGACATAGAGAGGGGTGCGACTTCTGTCCGGCTAGCCTGAAAGGCCCAAGCAGCTTCGACCGTAAGGTGTGTATGGGTCTCCGCCGCAAGCCCCGCGAGCAATGCGTAATCGAAATCGACTGCGGCGAATGCCGAGCTCAACAGAGAAGGTTTTCCATCGATATCGAGCCCCGCACCGCGAAGACCGAGATTTCCGATCACTCTTCTCAAGGCGAATGAGGGCATAAAGGGCAGGCGCAGTATCCACCCCCACCCGGCTTCGAGCGAAAAGAGACGGCACTGTGTCTCTCCGAATACATACCATGCCGAAGGATTCCAGAAGTCCCGATATTCTCTATATTCCGGATAGGGGAGATCGGCGGCAGACAGCCAATAACTACCACCAGTTTCAAGGTATCGCTCTGCAGGAGCAAAGACAACGCCGCCTGCCGGGGCCATGGCTCCATACCCCGAAACACTCAGACGCCCCCTTAGGCTCGCCGAGGCCGACAGCGATATTCCGCCGACACCTGCCGCACTGGCGGATTCGTACTCTATGGTGCCAGAAAGCTCACCACCGAGTGGATCATAAGGAGGCCTGTGTGAAGCATGAGCGCTGGAAACCTTGAATCCAAGCCCCGTCGCCCATGTATAGTAATCGGGAGCCATATCGAAGAAGCTCCCTGTCGAGTAGTTGTTCTGCAGCCCTGCAAATGCAGTATGTAGGTCTACTGAAAAGCTCCGAAAGCTCGGCAACAGTGTGTGGGTCCATACGAACATCGACCCGAGTATGGATTTGCGCCCAATCGGAACAGGAAAAAACAGAATGCCCTGTCCCTGATCCGACGCATAGACATTGAATTGCCATGCCCCTACAGCGAGTCTAACCTCGGCGCTAAGTGCAGGTCTCCAGGTCAAAAAATCCCAGCCCCCAAAGGCTGTCCACGCAAGGCGCTCCGAAAGGTCGTATGCAATGAGACTGAGACCGACGAGTGAACCATTCACGTACGGAATGCGGCTCGTCGAAAAGAGCTCAGGAAACAGTGTCGGACGAAGGCGAGATACTGTATATTGAGGGCTCTCGGCTCCTTGTTCGGAAGACTTCGGCGCATAGAGCGAGATCCACTCCGAGAGTGAAAGCCACTCCACTGGGATAGGTGTCGAAAGTCGCCTAGAAATATCGAGCAGGCAGAGGGCAGTCTGACCATCTGCTCTCGATTCCCGATACACAATGTGGGCAGCATCGGTGAATTCGGGTTGATGCAGTCCGCCCGAAGGAGCATCTTCTGCCACAGAAAACTGCCATCCCCCCTCTTTTTCTTCCAGTACGGCAAGCCGTGAAAGTCCCTTGTCCTGTAGTGTGGTGAGCGCAAAACGGAGGGGATCCTCCGACCCGATGTCGTCTCGGAATCCTGGCGAAAGCCACCGGATGACACTGTCGGGGATACCTGCCACCTCGATGCGTCCTTCGGCCAACCGGCGTGCGGGAAGCACCGCCGTACCGATTCGCGCCAATCCATAGCAGATGGAAGTTTCAGGGTCCTCCCAGGGATCATAGAGGAAGATGTCATTTTCGGGCTTATCTTGAAGGCTGAGGAGTGCATTGCCGGGTTCCGCGGCGGGAAGGTCGTACTCGTAGGTCAGCCTGCGGCTCTGTAAGTCATAGCGATAGCGTGCGGGGATTTCCTGGTTCTGGGCATCGATGCGGATCCAGTCGAGGTCCAGCGCCCCAAACCTTACGTTAAAAAAGATGTTTCGTAAATTTTCATCGGCGGCAAAAAGTCTCTCGGGCTTTAGGAACTCGGTTTTTGGAGCTCTCTGGCTACCCGCTCCTCCATTCGATTCCCCCTGGACATTTTGATGTTCTTCGGCAGCATCCCTCATGATGCTCTGTAGAGAAAGCGCATACAGCCCCCTGCGATCCAGATCCACATAGTAGAGCACCCCTTCCCCAAAACCCACCGCGCCGACATACCCTGAAAAGAGCTCCACAGGCCGATCAGATTCAAAAGCTGCGCCGGAAGCCTCTTCTCCCGGCCCGGCGCCACCCGACCCAGACACAGTGCTCTCTTTATCCACCCACGCCAGAAACTCTCGCCAAAGCTGCGGCGGCGCCTTCCCCGTCTCTCGTTCCAACACGCCCCTACTCGTCAGCGTTCCGTCAAAACCCCTAAAAATATTGCCGTCCGCGGACGCCTGCCAAAGCCGCGCAAGCATATCCGGCCCGTACCGCTCACTCAAAAAATCGACAAAAAGCCCCCCATAGAGGTATGGCAGACTACCCGCTCCATAGAAATCCGCAAGACCCGACACATCCCAGAGCGATCTCTCCTTACCCCAGGCTCTCTCCATCCTCACAATCTCCAAGGCAGCCGGGTCATTGAGCCGCCCAACGCGGCCCCGCCCCACACGGCCCAAGCCGGAAGCATTAGAAGGAGCCTCGTGGCCGCCAAGCCTGCTCTCGGCCCACACCGCCGTACCTTCCACCAGAGCCTGGGGCATCATCCAGACTTCCGGGGCCACCCAGTCGCCCAAGAGCCATGCCAGAGCCCGCCATCCTGTCGATCTTTCGTTCAGCGTCACGTAATGCACAAGTTCATGCAAAAAGACAGAGTAGAGCTCATCCTGCATCGTCGCGAGCTGACTCCGCGGATCGGCCGAGGCGAGAAGAATGACAATTCGATTAGAGGGGTACAGCGTCGTATAGCCATTCAGAGAGTACTGGATGTCGCTGAGGAGCACTGGTATACGGCCGGCAGAAGCTTTCACCCCGAAGAACTCGCAGAGCATCGCGTAGGTCTGATCCGCAAAACCCGAAAGCCGCACGGCCTGCGATTCCAAGTTCGGCGGCGCATAGATATCGAAAGAATCTGTTTGGAAGTGCAGCACTGGCTGCAGCGAGTCCAAGAGCTGGGCCTGGACGCGGCCAGAAGCGCCGGCCAACAAGATCATCAACAATACCGCAGGGGCTTCTCTTCGTATGCTCATAATTTATTTTATCACAGTTCCGCGCACAAATTGAGCGCCACACGGCGACAGACCCCCAGGGGTACCCATACACTCAAGTCTGGTTCCGCCGGAAGTGTCGCGCAGGGTGCTCCGGCCCCGGTACGCTCGCCTTGACAGTGCGCGTTTGCCTGCATATCATGCATTCGTTTTATGAGCACAGATATAAAGACCTCGCTTCTTCAGCCGATCTCCTCGCTCTCTGCGAAAGAAGCCCGTACGATCCGCTACGTCCTCATGGACATCGACGACACCCTCACCACGGACGGCAAACTGTCTGCCGAGAGCTATGCCGCCCTCTGGAAGCTCCACGAAGCCGACCTGATGGTCATCCCCACAACGGGCAGACCCGCCGGCTGGTGCGACCTCATCGCACGCGAATGGCCCGTCGACGGTGTCGTGGGCGAAAACGGCGCCTTTGTGTTCTGGGAGGGCGAAGGGCACCGTCTCGCTATGCTCACGCATCCGAATGCAATTCCCAATTCCGACCGACGCCTTGTCGCGCTGCGCGATCAAGTGCTCGCAAGGATTCCTTCCGCCCGCCTCGCGCGCGATCAATTTTCCAGGCTCTATGATATCGCCATCGATTTCGCCGAAGAAGAGCCTGTGTTGCCGCTCTCCACCGCGCAAAAGATTAAAGAGCTGTTCGAACAAGGAGGCGCACATGCAAAAATTTCTTCGATCCATGTCAACGCGTGGTTTGGAGAATACGATAAGCTCTCCATGACAATCCATTATTTGACGGAGCGTTTCGGCTACGATGATGCGCACGATGCGGCTTCTGTCGTCTTTGTCGGCGACTCCCCGAACGATGAACCGATGTTCGCGCATTTTCCCATGGCATGTGGCGTTGCAAATCTTCTCACCTATCGGGAACTCGTGGTGCATCTGCCCCAATTTGTGACATCGCGAAGGTCCGGCGCGGGCTTCTGTGAATTCGTCCAGGTACTCCTACACCGCCGCGCTTCATAAAATCCCGGCCGGCGCAGCGGTCATCTTCCCTTCACATTCCCTTCACAGTCTGCCTGCGGTTCGCATAGCAGTACAGGCAGCCGCGCGGGCACGTCCCATAGCTGCCGATATCGACGCTCTCGATGCAGGTACAGCCGGCCCGTTGATGTTTGTCTTTTCGCTCGGAAAATGGTCGATCTGTGAGCTGGTGGACGATGCGCGCGTCGATGCACGCCATGCGCTCCGAAGGCAGGATGTCAGCCAGCGCCGGCTCGGCGCAGAACGCCATCGGTAGGCCCTCTTTCCCGGCAATTTCGGTCAATGTACGCATCAGTTCGACGACATCGGAGGCGTGGATGGGCAGAAGCCCGGCCTTCCGAAGCCGTGCGTCGGAATGCCGATACGCATCGTAGAGGCTCACGACACAGTGCCGTACGCTCCCCCGTATGCCGCCCGCCAGCCTCCTAAAATTCTCGGTATGCCACGCTGCACTGTAAGGGCCGACCACTAACACTGGATCATATCGCCAGATTACCCTATGGGGACCGACCCTCGCGGCCAAAGCCCGAAGCTTCTCTACCGCTTCATCCACCGAGGGCCCCGAAGGCTCGAGCCGTGGGCCATAGCCCGTGATGGTCACATGAAAGTAAAATGCATACTCATCGAGTGCACTGATGTCGTCGAGCATCGGCCAGGCATCCCGCGTCCAGAACACAAAACATGCGACATCCTCCGGCCTAAGGCTTATGTGCCTGATCTGCCTGGGATTGTAAGGATTCGCCACATCGACGAACCCTGCCTTCAGGCGCCCATAGAACCATTCAGAATAAAAGGATGGTATGTCGGTGCGCCTACTCGCGCTCACTACAATTGCCATAAATTGACAGTCTCCGCCAAACTGTCTATAGTGATTATCCAAGAAAATGACGGAGACCATCAAGAGCAAATATGCTCGTCTTGTCGGTGAACTTATCGCCAGGGTGCCTCAGGAAGCGCAGGTCTCGGAGATCAACGTGTACCAGGAAGGTATCGTCTCGATACTGCCCTACATCGACACCATCATCCGCGACTATCTCGACGCCTCTTCCGCAATAGAAGGCTACGAAAACCTCGAGGTGCTCTACGACCATGCACAGAGAGGGGAATCGACGCTCATCCTCATGGAACACTATTCGAACTTCGACTTGCCGGTTTTCCACTATTTGCTGAGGAACCAGGGCCCTCGCGGCGAGTCGATAGCGTCCAGCATCGCGGCCATTGCAGGGATCAAGCTCAACGAAGAAAACCCTGCTGTCCACGCCTTCGCGCGGGCGTATACGCGCATCGTCATCTACCCTTCGCGCTCCCTGCAGATCATAAAGGAAAATTTCAAGGATCCCAAAGAACTGTACTATGAAATGAGACGCAGTCTCTCGATCAACCACGCCGCGATGAAAGCGCTGAGCGCCGCCAAAACGAGCGGCAAAATAGTCCTCGTGTTTCCTGCAGGGACGAGGTATCGCCCATGGGACCCCTCGTCCAAACGAGGAGTGCGCGAAATCGCCTCGTACATCAAGTCGTTTTCAAAATTCTGCCTCATATCCGTCAACGGCAATATCCTGAGGCTCAACCCCTCGGGCGCCATGGAAGACGATATTCTGCAGAAGGACCGCGTGATCTACAATGTAAGCCCCGTCCACGACAGCAGGGAATTCCTTCAGTCCGTAAGATACGACCTTCACTTCGGCGATGACAAAAAGCAGGCCATCGTCGATACGCTTATGGATCTCCTTGAGGCCATGCACTGCGAAGTCGAAGCCCGCCGCCAAGGCTGAAATACATCCGGCGACAAAGCCGGCAAACTTAAAAAGACTAGCGCTCCCGAAGCCTCTTGAAAGGATTCACTCCCAGCCGAACAGGGAAATATGCCGCCCCCGCAACAAAGCCCGCAAGATGCGTGAGGTGCGCGACCGAACTCGCTGCTCCCCGAAAGGATGAGAGAATCTCGATCGCGGTATAGCCGATGACCATCACCGGAGCGCGGATGGGAATAATGCCGTAGATATAGACCATTGCCCTCGGATAAAGGACGGCGAAGGCCAAAAGCAGCGCGAAGATTGCCCCCGAAGCACCGAGCAGCATGGTGCCCCATGCGCCCGAGAGCGCGTAGATTGCGAACGACGCAATGCCGGCGAAGAGACCCGACAAAAGGTAATAGAGCAAAAACTCAAAGCTCCCAAGGCTGCGCTCCACTGGCCGCCCAAAGAAGAAAAGCCCGAGCATGTTCACGAGGAGATGCGTCAGATTCGCATGCGCGAACATGTAAGTGAAGGGCTGCCAGACCCAACCGGCCATCACCGCCCGTGGATTGAGGGCGAGGATATAGGTCAGCATCGGCCACACATACCCGAGCGCGAATATGAGCACATTCGCCGCTATCAGATAGAGCGTTGCATTGAAAAAATGAAACCGGAATGGGCGCCTCAGCACTGTATTGTGATCCATGCCTAAAAAGTATAGAAATTTGTGCTCATAAACAAGGACAGGCCCATAGAAAAATGAGAGGCCGTCCGGTTTTCGCCGGACGGCCTTGCTGTCGTCACCCTGTCGTGAAGGTTACGGATGGACGAGCGTCACCGTAATGGTGTCGGTATAGGTCCCTGCCTGATAGAAATCGGCAGAGCTGAGAACCTTGACGGCCATGGCATAGGTATTCCCCGCCTTCGCGGTTCTACCCTGTGCTGCACTTGTCTTCGCAGAACTCAGATCTACCGCGGTGAACAAGGTGCCCAAAGTCACTTTGTAAGCAATCTTCTCGTTCCCCTCGGCAGTGTTCACCAGCTTTCCGGCATTGGCACTCTCAAGCTTGAGAGTCCAGTTCTTCAGGTTGCTGACCACTTTTACATCGCCGATCTGCCAGACAGTATCCGCATCGTTGTTGATCACCCCATTCTGATATTCCCTGGGAAGACTCAACGAGAACGACTCGGCGATACTTCCGCTGATCTTGACGGTGCCCGACGGAGAAGAGCCGACTGCAGCAAACGCCGAACCAAACGCCACCACCACCAACAGAGCCACCAACGCAAACTTTTTCATTTTGAATCTCCTGCCTGCAGGATCGAGTCCCGCAGATACATTTTGTGTTATCGTGGTTTCCTCCAACGGATTCCGCCACACACTTTGTTACTATTAGTATCGACATTTCGGGAAAAAGTCAAATACAATAAATATTTCGCGCGGGGGCCTCATGCCCTATGGTTCAGCGTTTCCCGAATCTTCTGGTCGAGCGATGTCATCGTGAAAGGTTTTATGAGCAACGCGTCGAACCCGGCATCGGTGCATTTCTTGACTTCGTCCGGATCGTGTCGCGGGCTCATCGCAAGCAGAGCGGGTCTTTCGAGCATTGGGCTCTGCTCCTGTCCAATCAGGTCGGCCGGCACGGACGGCTGCTCCTTACCGGCGGCTCGTACGGCGGTTGCCAGCGCATAGCCGTCCATGTCGGGCATGATGCAGTCGATAAGAAGGAGGTCGAATCTGCGTTCCTTGAGGGCTTCCAACGCAAGCGGCCCGCTGGATACCGCCTCCGCCTCATATCCCTTGAGCACTAACATCCTGAGGAGAAGCTCGCGGTTGACCTCGCTGTCATCGACCACGAGGACCGAAAGAGGAACCATAGGGCTCTCGGCCGCGGTTTTTTGAGCCGCCGCCTGTGCTGCGGTAGAAGACTCTTCGTCGGAAGTTTCTACCACCCCCGGCTCCGGTGTCTTTGGAGACGGCTCCTGCTCGGCAATGCTCGGCTGCGGCTCTTTTTCTCTTGGTTCCGGTACAAAAGGCTTCACCACAAACGACGCCTTAGGGAGGCCGGCCCCCTCTGAAGGCAGCATCCTATCCTCTTCAACGGTTGCGGTCCCTCTCTCCTGCGCTTCCTGTGAGGATCGCCTTTGTCGCTGCACCGCGCTTGGTCGCTGCACCGTGCCCAGCACAAAAAGCCCAAGGCCCACCATGTTTAGCACCAGCATCCCCACTCCCCACCACACAACCCACACTGCCGGATACGCCGATGCAGTATAGACGGTCCATGGAAAGACCTCCGCCCCACCCTTTTCTTCCATCACCTCGGCTGCGTATCCCCTAAGGGCACGCTGGTCGCCCCAGAAAACCCGTGTGCCCCCGTCGTCGGGGCTGGAATAAACCAGCGCTATAGACAGACCCGGAAATGCAGAAGAGAACTCAAAAGCCGAAAGCAGCCTATCGGTATCGAATCCGATGCTCACAAATCCCCACAAGTCGGCCTTGTCCAGTACAGGTATGCGCAAAAACGCCAGATTTTTACCCTCGGCAGCCACAGAGGGGCCCTGCAGCACCGCCTGCTTTGTGCGCACCGCCTCGACAAGGGCCTGCATTCTCTCGGGGTTGTTGAGCAAATCGTGCCCTATCGACGAGGAATTTTTCTCTTCCGGAAATGCATACCTAACGATCGCACCAGGCGCAATCGTTATAGAATCGATGAAGGGGTTCGCAGCAATGCTTTCCTCGGTAATCGCCTTTATGCGTGCGTAGTCTTTTCCCTCATCGGAGAGCATCACCGTCTGGAGCTGCCTACCTAGAGCGAGCATTGTCTGTAGCTGCGCGGCAATCTGCGAGGCTATTCTCTCCGAGCTGGCCTTGAGCAGCGACGACTCCGACCGGTACGCTGCCCCTCTCAGCATGACAAAAGAGAACACATTCAAGGCACAGAGCAGGAGTACAATAAGGATCGGCGAGGCCTTCGCCCTTTTCCTTTTTGGGCCACGAAGAACGTTCATATTTCAGCTAAAGAAGCATATCATGAACACGAATCCTTGCGCCATAACTGCATATATATGGGGAAATAACAAATTCTCACTGATTTCCGGCCCATCTTCTAATCGAGTAGGAGGGGGACTTGCGCCCCCCGTCCTCTCACACCACCGTACGTACGGTTCCGTATACGGCGGTTTCCAGAATACTACCTCACCATACAAAGTCGATCAATCATTGACACGAGTCCCATGCTGTCAAAGAACTTCTTGGGAAACGCGAAGCTCATGTGCTGGGCACCGGAGTTCCACCACGGGCCGCGCTGGTTAAAGGCTGAGCGGACCGCCGTCTCTTCCGGCAAGCCCCGTTCCATAAGCCGTCTCCGTCGCGTCCATGGTTTCTTCCATTGCCGCCAGAGGGTACACCGCAGTTTCCTGCGGAGCCATCCATCCAGCTCTTCGGCAAATCGCCTCGTCTCCGCGAGGGAGTAATACTGTATCCAACCCCGAATAAGGGGATTCAGACTCTCGTTAACGAATCGCCCGAGGTTCCGGCCTCGTCCCTCTCGAAAGAGGACTTTGATCTTTCCCTTTAGTCGGTCGATTGACGCTTCTGCCACCCGAATCCGCGTCTGTCGTTGATTGGTAAAGGAGTATCCGAGAAACTTGCGCTCCCACGGCCGGGCCACCGCGCTTTTCCCCCGATTCACCTTGAGTTTGAGTTTCCCCTCGATGAATCGCGTAATCGACGCCATCACCCGCTCCCCCGCCCGCTGGCTCGCCACGTAAATATTGCAATCATCGGCGTACCGGCAGAACGACAACCCGCGTTTCTCCAGTTCCTTATCCATCGCGTCGAGCATGATGTTCGACAATAGGGGTGACAACGGCCCGCCCTGCGGTGTTCCCTTGTCCCGGTCCCACACCACGCCGTCCTTCATGATCCCCGCCTGCAGGTACCGCCGAATCAGCGTAAGCACCTTCTTGTCCCTTACCTTCTTCGCAATCCTCGCCATAAGGAGATCATGATTCACTTCATCGAAAAACTTCGCCATATCGATGTCCACAACCCATCTCTTCCCCGCCAGCTGGTACTCCTTCGCCTTTCGGATCGCGTCATGCGCTCCCCGTCCGGGTCGGAAGCCATAGCTGTTAGGTGAGAACTCAGGCTCAAATATCGGGCTCAGCACCTGATGAAGCGCCTGCTGAATGAGCCGGTCCACGACCGTCGGTATGCCAAGTTGCCGCTTCCCACCATTCGGTTTGGGAATTTCGACACCTCTCACCACCTCGGGTCGGTAGGTCCCCGCCAGCAGCCTTTCCTTGACCCCGGGCCAGTGCACTTGCAGCCAGGGCTTCAAGTCCGAGACGGTCATCCTATCGATTCCCGCCGCTCCCTTGTTCCCCACTACCTGCGCGTAGGCTCCGAGCATGTTCCCGCGTTCGACCAGACGCTCAATCAACTCCGTCGTTTCGGGGTTCGTCTTTTCCGTTCCCGTCATCGAGCCCTCCACCCATGCGCCTGTCGTCGGGATTCCGTCCCTATCCTCCGCGCACGCCAGTTTTGCCCCCGTATTCGAGCGGCTATCCCGTGTCTGTGTTCATTGGTACTCATGAAGGCCCGGCTGACTCGCCGTTCTTCTGGATTCGGTCCTTCGCGCGTGGTCGGCCGCGTTACTATGACCTCTGCTGACTTCTGGTCGCCCATCTTCCCGCCTCTTGACGAGGATAGCCGTTGTGGCAGACGCCCAGACCTCCCCGGGTAATGCACACCCACCTTCACACGTATACCTGCCGCATCTACTGAAAGAGATTCCGTGTAAGTATCGGACTTTGAAGATAATTGCCTTCTCATCCTCTCTCCCTGCCTCATACGGTTCCTGTTCGTCAGGCCAGTGCTTTGCCTTCGCCTTCCTTCAGATTCAGGGTCGCCCCTGACACCCTTGGCGTTCGGCTAACGGTTCCCCTTACCGGGTCCGTACGGGACTTGCACCCGCAAGTAGGTGCGCCCTGCCGGGCGCACAAAAAGAAGGGCCGCCCAGCATTTGTGGGCAGCCCTTCCGCTGTGGTCTGGTGTTCGAACTCAGAGCGCGACCAAGGAGATGGTCAGGGTGTCCTCGTAGGTTCCAGCCGGAAGTGCAAGACTTGCAGCGGTTTCATAGGTCACGGAAACAGCCGTCGTAGTTGGGGCCTGGGGTGCGGTCTTAACGATCTCATAGTCAGTCGCAAGACCAATCCCTGTCGCAGAGCCGAAGTTCAGAAAATAGGGATAGTTGTTCGTCAAATAGACCATCTTGCCGCCATTAGCCGAATGGATAACTATTTTCCAGTTTGTAATGTTCGACGAGATGGTGACATTACCCAGTGTTGCAGAGGTCGAGGATGGGTCCAGGGCCTTCGTTCCCGGAATCGTCGTCGTGATGCTGAGGGATGCCCCTACGGTGGCTTGCAGTACTGTGGAAACCTCAGTGGCTGCAAAGACTGGGACGGCAACAAACAGTGCCGCCAGAACCAAAAGCACAAACTTTTTCATACACTTTCTCCTTTGGGTATAAAACCCAAACATAATTTGTCTTTATTATAATATGGATTTAATACTTGTCAAGCCGGCACAATGGCTCATTGACAGTCTCATTTGTATTGATATTAATTGTAACGATATTTTCAGTACAGACTGCGGAGGCTTTTGACGCATGGAAAATGGAGTCGTTTTGTTTATTGGATGCATCGCCGGCATTGTAACTGGCCTGATAGGTGCCAGCGGTGTTATGGTTGTAGTCCCGGCGTTCGTTATGCTTGGGTATGCCACTTCCGAAGCTATAGGAGCGAGTCTCTTTATTGATACTATCGCATCATTGGTAGTGGCGTGGACATATTTCCAAAACAAGAAACTCAATCTTAAACAGGGCATTTGGATAGCGATAGGTTCTGTAGGCGGCGCTCAGATAGGTAGCTTGATATCACCTTTAATTCCCGATGTAGGCTTGAACAGCGCTTTCAGTATATTTTTGGTGATTACGGCGGCAATATTTTGGTTCAGAGGGGCTACCATTGGGGTGCCTGATTTGAATGGGAATGATGTTGCCGCACGTCAATCGCGCATAGTAAAGCTTTTGAGATCCAATGTTGTAGTTTCCGGTTTACTGCTTGGGATTTTAGTAGGAATATTAAGCGGTTTGCTCGGAGCAGGCGGCGGGGTTTTGATATTGCTTATACTAGTATTCGTTATGCAGTATAACATGCATGAAGGCATAGGCACTTCTACGCTCATAATGGCATTTACTGCTGCGTCGGGAACTATAGGTCACGCCATTTCTTCTAATCTTCCATTTAAAGCCGCGATATACGGAGCTATAGGTACGGTAATCGGAGGACGTTTCGCTGCAATGTTTGCCAACAAAGTCAACGAAAAAGTTTTGAGCAAGGTTGTAGGCGGAGTGTTCGCCGCGCTGGCGGTTACAATGCTCATAGCTCGATAGATGCCACGGTCGGTGATAATTTTGCGGTGAAGGTCCGCTACACGCGCGGACGAGGTTGCTAAATTCATCGGGAATCGCGCTTTTGCTCCTTTCGGCCAATGAACAAGGAGGCGACAAAACCCAGGCCTACGAACACCGCGCCGACGACAAAGGAGAGCGAAGAAGCGCGTTCGGGCATTTTGTCCTTCAAGAATGCGGTAATCTGAGGTCCTACCACGCCGCCTGCTGCCCAGGCAGTAAGGACTACACCGTATACTACAGTCATTCTCTCCGCGCCGAAGAGCTCTGAAATCGTGGCAGGCATAGTGCCAAAGCCCCCTCCATAACAGAGCAGTATCCAGCACACCAGCACGGTGAAAATCCAAGGATTTCCGGTAATGGCAAGGAGGACGAAAACCACCAACTGGCTTCCCAGCATTATTCTGTATGTTTTTATCCTACCTGCCCGGTCGGATACGGCTCCCCAGAGAAACCGTCCAAAGCCATTGAATAGAGAGGTAATCGCGATGAGCGTGGCTCCCATGCTCGCCAAGACGGCTGGGCTTAGCGCAGAATTATTCGATTTCAGCAACTCTTGAAACATGGGCGATTGAAATCCCACGACGGCTATCCCTGCGGTGATATTGCAGAAAAACATTATCCATATAAGGATAAAACGACCCGAAACCAATGCGGGCTTTGCATCTTGAAATGCCTGCGCGGGGTTCAAAGGAGCCTCAGCGTTCGCCTGAACAGGATTCGCTAAGCTAAGCGATGCGATTATCGTAAGAACCGCAAATACCAGGGCTAGCCAAAGAAATACGGACACCAGATTGCCGTTCGTCCAGGCCATGAGGCTGGGAGCAAGGATCTTGCTCATCATGAGGGCGCCGAATCCAAAACCCATGACCACAATGCCCGTAGCGAGGCCCTTTTTGTCGGGAAACCATTTCACGATGGTAGCCACAGGAGTTACATATCCTAAACCCAGCCCCGTGCCGCCTATTACCCCATAGCCAAGATAGAGAAGAGGCAAAGAAGGAATAGAAAGCGCTATTCCCGAGATCGCATACCCCAAGCTAAAGAAGATGCTTCCGGACAGGGCAAGGGTCCTCGGGCCCAACTTGGGTAGGAAAACTCCTCCCACCGCAGCCGAAAGGCCTAAGAAGAATATGGCCAGAGAAAAAGTGAGGGAGACCTGGGAATTGTTCCAGCCGTAGTTTTCCATAATAGGAGTTTGGAAATAACTCCAGGCGTAGACTGTCCCGAGGCATACCATAAGTATGGTGGCCATCGCCACCATAAACCATCGATTCATACCTTTTCTGCCGCCTATGCGCGTGCGCTCAACATCCATCATATTCTCCTCGTGCCGCCTGTAGTCATCGAGCCAAGGTCGAATCTTCGAAATATTTCATATATCATTCCCCCAACCCGTTAGAAAATAGAATGGGGCAATAACTCTTATAGGGTTATTCTAATGACAAAACATTGCATCCTGAGAAACCGGGATCCCTTCCCACACGTCAAAAAAAAGCCGCCCCATACAGAGGCGACTCAATGAAGGATAAGGCGCCGATCGGAATCGAACCGATGCATAAAGGTTTTGCAGACCTCTCCCTTACCTCTTGGGTACGGCGCCGATGCGGGGCACATAGTATCGAAGCGCCCCATTTTTGTCAACATTGCATATTGCGCATTACGCAATACGTAATCGTCAGCTCTTGGCTGGCACAGGAGCCTTGGGCTTGACTTCTTTCTCGACCTCTTTGGAACGTCTTGAATCTTTTTTTGCCTTGTTATTCTCCCACATGAGGACGAAGGCGCTCGCAATGAAGATTGTGGAATAGACACCGCTCGTCATGCCTACCAGCAGCGCCAGCGAAAAGTCCTTGATGCTCCCGGTTGTGAAAATGAAGAGCGAAATGACTGCGAGCATGGTCGTCAGTGTGGTGATAATGGAACGCCCCAGCGTCAGGGTCAATGCGGAATCGAGCACATCCACGAACGTATCCGATGGGTGGATCTTTCGCTCCTCGCGGATGCGGTCGAACTGTACGATGGTATCGTTGATCGAATAGCCCAGAATGGTAAGGATTGCCGCAATGGTGGTGGTATTGAACTCCATCTGCGACCAGACTATGAAAGCCACCATGACGAGCGCATCATGGACAATCGCAAGCACGGCTCCGATCGCATACTGAATCTTGAAGCGAATCGTCGCATAGATGAGGATGAGAATGAGCGTCAGGGCCACTAGCCACGCCGACTGTGTGCCGAGTGTCTGAGAATAGCGGGGGCCGACGTAGTCGGTTCTGACCACCACGACCCTATCCTTGCCCACCTTATCTTCGATGAGCCTGCGTATGGTCTGCGAAACATTGGTGATAAACTGTGGATCTGTGCCATCGTCGCGGACACGCACAAGATAGCGCTGCAGAGAGGCTGGATTGATCGTCTGCACGGAGACCTCGCCGAGCGGTTTCAGCGCATCGCGCACAACCTCGATCGAGGCATAGCGCTCGTCTTCGTTCATAGGAGTGCGGTACAGACTGACCGGGTTCTGGCTCAGAAGCGAGTTACCCTGATAGGTTGGGACAAGAGTAGAAGAAGGAACGGCGTCGCTTCCTTCGGGTATTATCACCTTGATCCCCGGCTCCTTTTCGAGCGCTGCCTTGATGTCTCCAATCGTCGGATAGGTCTTGTAGTCCAGCGTCACAGTTCTTTCTTGTGCTTCGGCGCCCGAAAAGACCAAAGTCAACTGGCTTTCGCTTACAGTGAGCTCCGCATTGCCCTTACCGGCAAAGGTCACCTGTCCCACAGGCAATGCAAGCTGGATCGTCTCATTGATACCAGCCTGAAAATCGACCCCAAGGTTAAAGCCCTTCGTGAAGTATCCGATAAGCCCAAAGAGAATAATGATCGAACTCACGATCACGGCGGGCATAAAGAATTTGCTGAATCGAATGATGCGTTTCATTATCGGATCCTCCAGCTGATGGACACATGTTTGGTCTTCAGCACATCCGTTTCGAAGTCGAAGATGAGCCGCGATACGAACAGTGAGGTGAATAGGCTCGTCATGTTGCCGATGGCTAATGAGATGCCGAAGCCCTGAATCGGCCCGGTGCCGAGCTGTGCCATGAAGAGCGCCGCGATGATGGTCGTAATGTTCGAGTCCATGACTGCCCAGAATGCCTTGTCAAACCCCGCATGGATGGCGGCGGCGCGGGTCTTGCCCGCCCTGAGCTCTTCCTTGATGCGTTCAAAGATGATGACGTTCGCATCGACCGCCATGCCCGTGGTCAGCACAAAGCCTGCGATGGACGGGAGAGTGAGTGTGAGTTTGAAAGCGGTCAACACCGACAGCATAAGGTAGAGGTTCAAAATCTGTGCGATGGTGGCATTGGCACCAGCCCACTTATAGTATGCAAACATAAAGACGAAAATCGACAAAATACCGACGATGATCGCCGTTTCTCCCTGCCCGATAGCGTCTTCGCCGAGAGAGGCTCCAATTGCCTGCTGGCTCACTACGGAGAGACTTATGGGAAGTGCGGCAGTCCTTAAAAGCAGCGCAAGCGATTCAGCCTCGTCGGCGCTGAAACCGGTGATGCGCACCGATTCGCGAATCGGCTCCTGGATGCGCGCATAGGACTTGACGCGATCGTCCAGGACCACTGCCATCGTCTTACCAACATTGGCGCTCGTCAATTCATAGAAAATTTCTCCGCCTTCTCTATCGAGCACAAAGTTCGTTTCGGGTTGACCGGTAATGGGGTCGGACGAGACCGTCGCGCTCTGGATATGGCTGCCGTCGAGCCCCGGCGTTCCTTGAAGAACAAGATATTCGCCGGTAAACTCATCGAGCCCGTAGCTGTCTTTTTTATAGACCTTACGCACAATTTCGCCTTCCGGCACTAGACCCGGCTTGTCCACCGTCATCGTCTGTTCGTCGATGCCCACAGGATTTGTCGAGAGATACGAATTCACGGCAGCAGAAGCCTCGGAGTCGACGATGTAGAAAGCAAGATTCCCCTTGCCCATAATGATGGAGTTGATGCGCTCGGGGTCGGGGGTGCCCGGAATTTCGATATAGATCTGATCTTCGCCCTGGCGCCGTATCACCGGCTCCGTAAGGCCGAACTTATCGATGCGCGAATTGAGAATCTCCACAGCCCGCTTCATTGCATCTTCTTTCTCGGCCGGTGAGAGATCGTGGCCCACTTTTTGAGCAAGGCCTGGCAAGTCGGCTTGGATGACCGCGCTCATTCCGCCGGCGAGATCGAGACCAAGCTGCACTGCATTCGCGTGTACATTCTTCAGTCTCAGCACGTACTCCCTGTAACGGGACTCGATGCTGTCGAACATGGCACGCTCACTCGAAAACGCCGAGAGGATCGCGACAGCATCCCAGCTCTTAGGAATAGGTTTTTTTGCGAGCGAATAGGCCTTTTTTGCAGATTCGATCGCAAGCCTGTAGGTTTTCTGCCCCGAAAGGTCTGAGGTATCTTTCTCGTTGGCCTTCTGTTTAAGATCGGTAATGACGAGATAGGTCATGCGTCGAGCATATTCCCGAATCTGCTCCCTGGAACCTACTGCGATGGCTTGATCCTCTTTCGGTGTCAGAAAATACCACTGAATGCTCGGAAAAAGGAACATGAAGGCCACGGCGAGCACTGCAATGACGATCAAAAAGCGGCGAGTTTTGCTCATACCGGTTTACTCCAATCTTCTCATGGATGTTAGAGTGTGGAGAAATGCGGTATGCCGACCAGCCCGAACACGAGGGCCGGCATATCGGACAATCTATTTCTCTTCGGACTTTTCTGCGGGCTTTGCTTCCGTCGTGTCTGCCGCCTCTGCCTTCTCTTCTGTTTTTGTAGGGCTGACCGAAGCAATCGCCGACTTCGAAAACTCGATCCGGGTTCCATCGTCGACTTTCACGAGGACCGTGGATTCCTTCACCGAAGTCACGACGCCGTGAATTCCGCCGATAGTGACGATCTTATCGCCTTTCTTAACGCCCGCGATCATCTGCTGCATCTGTTTCTGTTTCTTGTTCTGCGGCCGAATGATCAAGAAGTAGAAGATCACGAAGACAAGACCGAAGGTCACAATGGTGGAGACGAGCGAGCCCGTCGGGTTGGACGCCGTCGTCTGGAGCAGCGTCAGGCTATTCTGGATACCGTTCATATATCTTCCTTATCGAAAAAAGAATTCCACAAAAGCTAGCATGGAGAGCACCGGGTGGTCAAGTTGCACTATGCGGTGATGACGGTGCCGGCCTTGCCGTCGACGGCCGCCGTAGCATTTTCTAGAGAGGTGATGATCACCTTTGCCCCACCGCGACGAATAAAATCGCAGGCAGCCTCAATCTTCGGCCCCATAGAACCTTTGGGAAACTGCCCCTCAGCTAGATATTTCTCGCACTCCTCGACGGTGAGGCGATCGAAGAGCTGCTGGTCGGGCTTGCGGAAATTGATGGCCACTTTATCGACTCCGGTGAGAATGATGAGTTCGTCCGCATCGATAAGATTGGCGAGCAGCGCCGAGGCTCGGTCCTTGTCGATCACTGCGTCGACACCGGAGAGCATGCCATCGGCATCACGCTCGACAGGAATACCTCCCCCGCCCACCGCAATCACGATCTTTCCGTCATCGATGAGATCCTTGATGATGTCCTTCTCCACCACATCGAGCGGCATGGGGCTGGGAACGACCCTGCGATAGCCGCGCATTGGGTCTTCCTTGATGATCCAGCCGCGCTCGCGCAGTTTTTCGACCTGTTCGGCCTTATAGAAGGGGCCTACATACTTTGACGGGTTCTGCATCGAGGGGTCGTTCGGATCGACCTCGACCTGCGTCACGACAGTGACGATGTCTTTTTTAATTCCTTCCGCGAGAAGAGCATTGGCAAGGCTCTGCGCGATCATATATCCCATGGACCCTTGCGTGTCGGCAACAATGACGTTGAGAGGAGAAGGAGGCACCTGATTGGAGGCCGCCTCGTTCCGAATGAGATGGACGCCGACCTGTGGTCCGTTGCCGTGCGTCAAAACGACCTTATGGCCCTCGGCAATCATACCGACAATAGCTTTCATACTCTTGCGAGTATTTTCGAACTGCTCTTCGATAGTCCCTTCTGTGCCCTCTTCTATAATTGCATTACCACCAAGGGCTACGACGATGGTCTTGCGCGCTGCCATACAATCTCCTTTCAAAGACGACACATTGCGAAAGAAGTAGTATAGCACCTTTTTATAAATTCGCAATCTGCGATTCCGACGGTTACTGGTCCCGGCGGGCAACCACCTGAGCGCTTGTCACTAATTTGTCGTACGCCCTTCGACGGTTACTGTGTCTGGTGCGCCGCGAAGGCCACATCGTCGTTGATGAGTGGAAGCAGCTCCATGAATCTGCTATTATCGTGACATGCAGATCATCAGAGCGCGCGTATTGGGCATGTGCATGGGCGTGCGCCGCGCAGAGGAACTTGCGCGTACGGCAGCCCGGGAGGCTGCTCGTGTGGGACAGCGCGTCTACACCTACGGACCTCTCATCCACAACCCGCAAGCGGTGGCGGCTCTTGAGGCGTTTGGCGTCCATGTCCTCGATACCAAAGCGATCGAGACTAATATCGAAACCAGTACAGAAGAATTGCCGGATCTAAAGAATACTGTCGTCGTCATACGCGCGCACGGGGCTCCACTCGCGGCACTGTCTCGCCTACAGGAACTCGGAGCATCCATCGTCGACGCCACATGCCCACGCGTCATAAAGAGCCAGCGACTTGCGCGCCGCTACGAACAACGGGGCTGGCAAGTTGTGCTTGTGGGGGACCCCCACCACGGAGAAATCGAAGGTATTTTGGGGCACACATCGAGTGCCGTCGTCGTCGATGGCCCCACGACAGCCCTTCAGGTGGCAGAGAAGCTGAAGGACGTTCCCTGCGCTCTCATTGCACAGACGACAATTCGACAGGAAGACTACAATGCCGTCATCGAAATCTTTCAAGCCCACCTCAAAACCATGACAGTAGAAAAAACCATATGCCCCGCGACGCGCGAACGCCAAAAGGCCCTCGTCGATCTCTGCGCCCACGTCGATGCAGTGCTCATCGTGGGAGGTAAAAATTCGGAAAACACAAAACGCCTGTACACAAGCGCGATCGAATGCGGAATGCCCGCCTGGCACATCGAAACAGCTGATGACCTGAAGGCGGAAATGATATCATTTGAACGCATTGGAATTACGGCAGGGGCATCTACCCCCGATTTCATCGTCGATGAAATACAAAAGGCGCTTCTCACCATGACGGAAAGGTAGTCCCATGAGTGACATGAGCAAAATTGCAGTGAAGCACGATCTCAAAAGGCAACCCCTATGGTTCCAGTCACCATAATCGGCATATCCGGCGGCTCCGGCTCCGGCAAGACCACCATCGTACGAAAAATCTCCGAGATGGTCAGCGACTTTGCCTTTCTACCGCAGGACAACTATTACAAATCGGCAGAATTCGTCAATAACCGCAACATCACGGCCTTCAACTTCGACCATCCGGATGCCTTCGACAACGAGCTCCTCATCGAGCACCTGACCGCCCTCAAAAACGGCGAACCGATCGATATGCCGGTCTATGATTTTGTGCAGAACAGGCGCACCGACCGGACTATCCACATTCAGCCTGCAAAAATCGTCATTTTCGAAGGCATTTTGATCTTCACGAATAAACAGGTGCGCGATCTTATCGATCTCAAGATTTTCGTCGATACGCCGGACGATATCAGATTCATTCGGCGCCTGGTCCGAGACATCAAGGAACGCGGACGCACCGTCGACTCGGTGGTCGAACAGTATCTGACCGTTGTCCGCCCCGGCCACTACGAATTCATCGAACCGACAAAAGCATATGCCGATATCATTATTCCCGAAGGTGGCTTCAATGAGCGCGCTCTCGATGTCCTCGTCTCCTTTATAAATTCGATCATACACCCCGCGGAAGGGCACGAAAGACCCAATGAAGGCGCCTCGGGCTCCGCGGTCGCCCCTTAAGGCTCGCTCATATATTACGGGCTACTAATACGGACCGTCCCGCACTGTATTTCCCTTTTGTGCATAATTTTGCTACCTTTATCGTAGAGGACTATATGAACGGACACGAAACCAACCTTGAAAAAGCTCTTTTGGCGGGAGGGTGCTTTTGGTGCATGGAAGCCCTCTTCAAGCGTGTTCCCGGCGTCGTGCAGGTACGATCGGGATACTGTGGAGGCTCTGTGTCAAACCCAACCTACGAACAGGTCTGTCAAAACACCACAGGCCACGCTGAAACCGTGGAAGTCACGTTTGATCCATCGCGCATCTCCTACCAGGAAATCCTCGAGTACTTTTGGAAATTCCACGACCCGACGACCCTGAATCGGCAAGGCGCCGACATCGGCGAACAGTACCGCTCGGCCATCTTTTACCTGAATGAATCTCAGCGGGAGATAGCCTTGCAGTCCAAGAGCGCCGCGCAGCAAGCCTTCGAGAGCCCTATCGTCACCTCGATCGAGCCTGCCGGCACGTTCTGGCCCGCCGAATCGTGGCACCAGGACTACTATGCCCACAACCCCGATGCGCCGTATTGCCGTTTTGTCATTGCACCCAAAGTCGCCAAGTGGGCATAATCCTTCATGCGCCTCTTTACCTGTCTGCCTTTCCCTGTCTACGTCCAAGGGCAAATTGCGGATTATGTCCACTCCCTTGTGCCGGTATTTGGCCGCACACAGCCGTCGTGGGTTCCGAAAGAGAATCTTCACCTAACACTGCACTTCTTCGGAGAAGTCGAGGTGCAGACCGCGGCAAAACTTCAAGTCCTTCTGGAAGAAGCCTCCGGGCTCTGTCCGGAACTACAGCTTGCCACAGGGAAACTCTCGGCCCTGCCTTCCCCGAGAGCCCCCAGAGTGCTCTATATCGCTGTGGATATCCAGCCTGCCGAAGCTCCGGCAAAGCTTGTCGGCCGAATGCTCGCCATCGCCGCCCAAATCGGCGCCGAAATGGAGACCCGGCCATGGAAGCCGCACCTCACCCTCGCCAGGCTTAAAATGCCCCTAATGCCGGAACTCTCATCGCTTCCGGCGCCGCCGAGCCTCACCTTCTCCATCGACACCTTCGAACTCATGCGGTCGCGACTCAACCCTTCCGGAGCCGTCTATTCTACGCTGAAGCGCTATCCTCTAGCCGGCAGCTGAAGGCCTTCCAAGCTTTATTTAAAACACGCCCGATTATTTCCTTGCTTTGGCCGCATTCTCTCATTACATTGAGAATGTCGAATGTTGTTCGGAGGTAGAAAAATGAAGAAAACTACAGAAAAGACCAAAAAAGAAGCGGAGCAAAAGCAGCAGGCCGATCTGGACCCCTGCGTAAAGCCTCAATCCCACGAGTCGACTCGGTCCGACGAGAACGACGAGGCCTGCAACGATGGGGTGAAATGAGGCTCAGACAGGCACCAGCACGTTGTATGCGTTGTAGATCCGCTCCATGGTGAGTGGAAAATCGCACTTGGCAAGGATATTCGTCTCTCCGTCGCACTGCAGAGGAACCCGCTCGCTGTATTCGATCAAAAGTTTATCAGCCGTAAAATGCACCAATTCCGGGATATTGTCGTGTCGCCCATGTTCGATGGGCCCTTTCAAAATGAGCTTTCTGAACAGACTCGTCTGCGCCACGGCGACACAGTTGTCTTCGGTCGGAAGAATCTTTTTGTTCGAGCCGTATTGCCGATTGCCCGAGGCTCCCATAGCGACCAGAAGGCGCGGACATTTCGAATCGAGCATCAACTTTTCTTTGTTCCAGGCCTTAAGTCCCATTTCGACGACATTGTAGACACGATCATAAAAAAGCGTACCGACATTGACCCAGAACTTATAGGAATCCCCAGGAAAGGCACGCTTGAGCCTGTTCGTCATGTCGGCCACATAGGCATCGAGGCCAATGCTCGCGATATTGAACGAATAGCGCGGCAGAGCCCCACCCTCTTCGCTTGGGGTCACACATAGCGCGGGCCTGCGTTCGAACCTCGCATTGCCGAGAAACCTCTCCAGCGCGACAATCAGATCTCTTCCCTCGGAGCCGTCGTTGCCTGTACCGAAGGGCAATCGCACAATACCAAAGCGGTTCTTCTCGGATTCGGGGAGCTTTGTGAGCCGCTCTGCGGTCTCTAGACTCGTGCCATCGCCTCCCGCCGTCACAATGAGGTGGTATGAATCTTTGCCGTTCGAGGCAGAGTGGTCGAGTATACGCTGGACAATGGCGGCAGCGTGACCACAACGCTCGGTGAGATGCAGTTTCAGGCTGAACGGAGAAGTACGCTTCGGAAGGCTAACGGCGCGCCTTACCATTTCCTTGAGCTCATCGAAACGCTTTTTGGAATGATGGATACGGCTGAATCCGCCGGCCTTGGGATTCGCGATCACATCGACGATAAGCGAGCTGTCACCGAACACGGGCGAGTGGGCGAGAATCGCATTGAGCCCTTCGACCAAGTCTTCTGGCTTCATACAACATGGAATTGTACGCCGATGTTTTTTCTCTGTCCATGCCGGGCACCAAGATCACATCGCATCGTCCAGCTGCTCCTGGTCGGCACTTTCTTTGGGGAATTTCGCCTTTATTTCGTTGATGGCCTTCATCACATAGTGCAGGTCTTCGCCCGAAAAATCGATCTTGGGCACAAGCCTCGAGAAGAAAGGCTTTACAAAGTGCTCCATGCGCGACACTTCCTTTTCGTATTTGGAGACATAATCCATCATCATGACCGTGCAGGGCAGAGGCTTGCTGTAACTGCCGATAATCTCGAAACCGAGCTTTTCATACATCTTAATGAGCTTCGTCTCATCGGCAAATACGTCGAGGAATATCTTTTTGGCTCCTCGTCCGCGCGCATAGAGATAGGTGAGCGCCATGATACCGAAGGGGATCAGACCGCCGCGCTCCTCTTTCGATACGGCAAGCCTGTCGATCTCCGCATAGGAGCATCCGTCGAGATACCGTAAAATATCGAAGTTCTCTTCGATCGGCACATGTTTTTCTTCTTCGCTCAGATGCAGGGACACGGTTCCGATCGGCTGCAAACCTTTGTACGCCAGAACATGGAAGGCGAGTTCATCGGACTTACGGCGGATCGTCTCCTCCTTATATCCCTTCTCTCCCACCAGCACCTTGCGCTGTAGATAGAAACTGTCTTCGAGTTGGCGGAGTCCTTTGACGTGCACGAAGCGAATCCTGTCCTTGTCCTCGTTGGCGGCAGGCAGCATGACGGTAAACGTCGTCCCCTTCCCTTCCTCGCTGTCGAGCAGGATGCGTCCGCCATATTTGGTGACGATATGATGGGCAATGCTCAGTCCCAGGCCTGTGCCCGCGCCGGTCTCCTTTGTGGTGAAGAACGGGTTGAATATCTTGTCGAGATTCTCTTTCTCGATGCCCATACCGGTATCCTGAATGGTCACTGCGACGTCCTCGTCCACCTGCTTGCAAGAGAGCGTCAGGATACCATCGCCGTGCATGGCCTGCACGGCATTCACGATGAGATTCAGAAACACCTGCTGAAGCTCGGTCGGATTTGCAAGCACTTCGGGGACGGAGTCGTAGGATTTTCTCACCACAATTGTCCCGAAATCGATGCCGCGCATGGCCATCTTCAGGGAATTTTCGAGAATATTGACAACATTGAGCATTTCGGTGCTGGTCCGCGTCTTTCTCGAATAGATCATGAGGTCCTTGATCACGTCCGCCGCGCTCTGGGCATAGCGCATAATATCCAGCGTGTATTCGCGGAGCGGGCTGCCTTCAGTCGTTTCGGGGAGCATGAGGTCGGCGGTACCCAGAATGCCGCCGAGCGGGTTATCGATTTCGTGCGCTATCCCCGAAACCAGAGTCCCGATCCCCGCAAGCTTCTCCGACTGAATGAGCTCTTCCTGGAGGCTCTTCTGTTTCGTGATGTCCTGGAAAAACTCTATGAAAGACCCCGTAGAGCCCTGCGGCGCAGGAATCGAGTAAAAATTGAGCGCAAAGGTAAGCTGTGTGCGGTCGTCTTGTTTCTCTGAACTGAAAGGCAGCTTCGTGTGGAGGCAATCTTGTGCAAGACATTCGGCACAGGGGCGGTCGCGGTTGAAATACGCCTTATAGCACTTCGAGCCAATCAGCTCTTCCTGCGGTTTTTCAAAATACCGCTGGGCCGCATAGTTCGCCGTAACGATGTTGTAATTGATGTCCTGAATCGAAATCGGCGTGGCAATGCCGTCGAAAAAGGCTTCGAGCTTGTTTCTGCTCAACGTAAGTTCCTCATTCGTCTCCTGGAGACGCTTCTGCTGTTGGCGAAGACGTTCGAAACTGATCGCATTCTCTACAGCCACGGAAGCCTGATCCGTGAGGAACTGGAGTATCTCGAGGTCGTACTGATTGTAATAGTCCTTTTCGAGCCGAGGGCCCAACACGATAAAGCCATTCAACCTCTCTTTGAATTTCAGAGGAAGCACGAGGCTTGCGTATACCATCTCATGTTCTTCACCCTTGTTGAGTCTGATCGAAACGCTCTGCTGGGGAGAGTACTGGATTGTGCGCATCTGGTACGATTGGATGAATGGATCTGTCCTCGGGACGATGACATGGTCTTTCGGGCTCGATTCCGCTTCGTCCGCAAAGGCGAGCCCCTTGGAGGCGACGATTCGGAAGTTCCTCGCATTGTAGTCGTTTATGAGCACAAAGGCCCAATCGAGCCTAAATGTCGACTGGACATTATCCACGATAAGTTTTGCAAGATCCTCGAGGCTCACGATGGAAGTGAGATCGGCGGAAAATTTACGTAATTCCTTATAATACAAAAAACTTCTTCCACCGTATATTCTTTCGAGCAGGGTTTGAGTGGCGGTGCGCAGTGGCGCCAGAAAGAGCGCCGAAACAATCCCTAGACAGAGCGCCAGCAGAACCAGCTCGGAGAATGGAACCATCCGGTCGAGCCCAAAGACCAGTATGAAGAAGAACATGTAGATTACACCCGAAGCAAGGGTGACCAGGATCGTAAGAAAGATATTGAGCACGACAACCGAATAATGGACAAGCCTGTATTTATAGACGCTGAAGAAAACGATGCCCGCATTTATCGTGGCGGCAAATAGGTCTATGGGATACCGGCCGAGTGGGGCATAGAGATTGACGGCGACTCCAAGGAGCATGATGATGACTCCCGCGACGACGAGCCGCAGAGAGCGTTTCAGAAATTTGTTCTTACTGTTCCGCAACTCACGGAGGACAAAGAGTATTGCGAGAAAGAGATAAAAATACGAGAGCAAATACGCGACGATCGATCCGGGGCCCAGCGAATAATAGAATTTGCCCCCCTCAAAGCCTGCAGACGTCACAATCGAACCGGAGAGGTTTAGATAAAGAAGCAGAATGCCGATTCCATACCCAACATATAGAAAATAGCGGTATCGATTTTTTTCTGTCCCGGCAAAATGGATGAGTGTCGCAAACACCGCAATCGGACTACTGAGAAGGCCCACGAGCATAACCCTGTTCCAAATGAGCGGAGTAAAGATGCTCGTGTTGGCGTGCATCATAAAGGAGCCGAAGCTCCAAAGTGCCATGAGCCCCATATATTGAAGAAAGGAAAGATTGACTCGTTCTTTCTTGTTGGCCAAGCCAAAAACGATAAAGGGTATATAGATACAGAATGACAGCGCAGGAATGAGCGTCGAAATATCCAATATCATCGAGGTGCTCCTGCTCAATATGTGATATATAGGAAATTAATGAATACTATAGCATAGTAGGATTTGAAATGGTATCCATAATCTCTATTTTCTTCGGTTTCATACTCCTTATGCTGGCAGAGTGGCGATCTGTGCGCAGCGGCAAATCGGCGCATGCGGCCCTGCAGGTGTCCGGCTACGTCCTCATCGCACTGGGGATGCTCTTAGCACTTCTCGGCAGCACACAGAACATGCGGGTGCCGGAAGGTATGCGCCTGGTCTGTTTGGGGCTGGCCATCGCAGGCGGTGCGGCGTTGCTGTGGACGGTATTTTTGGAAATACCGCTCGGCGTAAGAAAATATAAGGTACCGGCCAGCCATGTCTATACACGAGGGAGTTATGGCCAGTGCAGGCATCCCGGGTTCTGGTGTTTTCTGCTCTTTTCGATGGGTTTTTCCCTTTGGTCGAATAATTCCCTTGTTTTAATCGATTTTTCGATTGCGAATGCCCTAAATCTGCTTCTTATTTTATTACAAGATAAGTATACTTTTCCCATGCAGTTTGTGGATTACCGCGAATATGCAAAGAAGGTGCCCTTTCTTGTGCCCCGCTTCAAGAAACAGCATCAGTAAATACGCTGTCTGGCTGAGGATTGGATGGAGACTGATCAAAAACGAACTGTACTTGTCGTCGAAGATGATGCATCAATGCAAAAAGTACTTTCCTTAAGCATGCAAAAAATGGGCTACAAACATGTGATCGCAAAGAACGGCCGCGAGGCACTCGACCTTCTTGAGGCCGGCGATGTCTCTCCCGATGCCATTCTGCTCGATATTCGTATGCCGGTCATGTCCGGACTGGTCGCACTGCCCAAAATAAGAGACATTCTTCCCACTCTACCTGTCATCATGCTCACTGCCTTTGGCGATCTCGAGACCGGCCTTGCCGCCATGAAGGCCGGAGCCTTCGATTATCTTGTCAAACCGAGCTCTCTTGAAAAAATACGAGAAACTCTTGAAAAAGCCTTCTCCTACCTCGACATCATGGAAATGAAAGCCGAAGAAGAACGAAAAATGGCACAGCGCCGCATCGAACTCGAAAAACAAATCGAATCGAATTATCAGGAACTGAGCGAGGTGTACAAAACACTAAAAAAAATGAATCTTCAAACTGCATATGCCCTCGCCGAGACAATCGAAGCAAAAGACCGCTATACCCAGGGCCACTGCGAGCGCGTCCGCTGGCTGAGCTCCCTCATCGGAAAGGCCATGCGACTTCCCGACGAGGAGATTGAACAGCTTGAGTACGCTGCCCTCCTTCACGACATCGGAAAAATCGGAATCCCCGACAGCATTCTCAACAAAGAGGGCCCTCTCAACGAGAAAGAACGTCAAATTATTCGCATGCACCCCATCATCGGCGCACAAATTCTTTCGACAGTGGATTTTTTCAAACGAGCGGCAGCCGCAGTGCGACACCATCACGAGCGTTGGGACGGCAAAGGCTACCCAGACGGTGTTGAAGGCGAGAGCATCGATCATCTGGCGAGAATCATCTCGCTCGCGGACACCCTCGATGCCATGGCGACTTCGCGGCCCTACCGCACGGCGCTCGGTTTCGAGGATTGTCTTTTAGAAATCCACTCGATGCGCGGCACTCAATTTGCGCCCGATGTGGTCGATGTATTCTTTGCATCGGGACTAGATAAGGTATACTTTACAAGGCTCCAAGAGGACATCGGCAATGGAAACAACAAATCGTAAGCGCACATAGCGGTTTGCAGGCTCAGAAACGATACACAAAGCGCCCTTGAATTGTTTCTCCGCTCTTGTTCCAGAAGGAAGCGCGCTTAAAGCCGTAGAGCACGGCCGCGTCGATGTCGGAATCTCCGGACGACTGAAGCAGCTCGACACCCTTCAATTGACGGTCCTTGGTGATCGAAAACCCTATCACGACGGGGTTCAGCGTGCGGGAGGCCTTGTAGTCCGCTTGTTCCACATTGTACCCAGCATCTTCGAGCATCTCCCAGAGTTTTTCCCGCACCTCGAGAGGAACGGGATTCGTGAGGCGATAGGAGTCGCCGCTTCTGGTATAATAGTTGAGAAATGCCCGTTTGCGGGATTCGGCAGAGGCCACTAAGGTGTTCGGTGGGATGATCTCATTGGGGATAGCGTTGAAAAGTTCGACAGGAACAACGGATGGCAAGGGCATGTTCAAGTAGATCGGCACATAGAGGCTCTGTCCGACCGTTTCGGACGAGCCGCCGAGCGTCGTTTCCACGGTGTTGCCTTTTTCGGCCTTCGTAATGCGCACGGCCTCGCCCGTTCCCCATGGCACCTGTCCCTCCCCCGGGGACAAGACCGAGGATTCGCTCGAGCTCACACGGGATCCCGGCCCCCGTTCGCCGGGGATCCACGGAGTGACGGCCTCCTGCGGCGCAGAAGCAGGAGGCAGCGCGGCAGACGCCACCTCTTCCGGCGCTGGTGCAGATGGAGCGGACGGCGCGGGCTGCGCTGCAGAAGTGGGGGCTGGTGCTGTCGGTGCCGGCTTGGTTGCTGTTTGGGTCTGCGGTTTGGGCGCAGGTTGAGGCGGCGGGGCTGGTTTTTCCGCGACAAGTTCCGGGGCCTTCTTCTCTACAGGAGAACCCTTGCCTACATCGTTGGCAACCGGCCCTTGAATGTTGACGATCAGCGTCTTATTGCTGAAATCCAGGTTCTGTGGTTTAAGGAGATCGAAGAGAAAGGCAGCGCCGAAAAGTATGCCGTATATTCCTAGCGCAAGAGCATACGAGAGGATGGTCCTTTTCCGCTGTTCGCGCTCGGCATAGGAGAGGGCTTGCCTCATTGCACCACCTTGGCTTTCCGCGTGATGAGGCCGACATTTTCGATGCCGTTCAGACGCAAGGCATCGAGGACGGAGATGATAAGCTGATATTCGGCACCGGCCTGCCCCTCGAGCACCGCCCGAATCTGTTTCGCATCGGAACCACTCACCCGCTTCCTTAAAATCGGCTCGAGGCCTGCAAGGTTCGTCTTTGTCTTGTCCACATATATCTCGTTCGAAGATACGACGACCACCCTCAATTCAGGGGTGGCAACCGATTGTGCCGTCTGGGAAGCAGGCAGTTGCAGTATGATACCAGGCGAAGTCTTGAACGTCGTGGTGATCATGAAGAAGATCACGAGCTGAAGAATAATATCGATCAGAGGCGTCAGGTCGAAATTGATCTTCGGTGAAACCTTCCGAGAGCGGTCCATCATGCCTCCTTCGAGGGCTTATTCCCATCTTTGCCGTTTTCTTTCCCGCTGTAGCTGGAAACGAGGTTGACGAGGCTATTCACCTGCGTTTCGAGATGGGTGAGAATGAGGTTCACCTTCGAAGAAAAATAATTGTACACGAGTATAATCGGAATTGCCACGACGAGGCCGCCTACAGTCGTGATGAGGGCCTCCGACACACCGCTTGCCAGGGCGGCAGGATCGCTTACTGCGCCGAACTTGCCGAGCACGCCGAAGGCCTTCATTGTGCCGGTGACGGTTCCGAGAAGACCGAGCAGCGTAGAAACATTGGCGATCGTACCGAGGGCAGTAAGCCCTCGCTCGAGGTTTATAGCCTCCATCGACGCGGCATCCTTTAAAAGCTCTCGCTGCAAGTACTCGGGCTGATTTCTATTCTCGATACCCACTTTGAGCAAGGTCGAAAACGGCGACACATTCTGGTCACATATCGACAAAGCCTCGGAGTAATGGCCCTCCATCAGACTCGTTTTGATGCGGAGAAAGAGTTTCTCCTCATCGATCGAAATGCGGCGTAAATACAGCAAGCGTTCGATGATGATCGCAAGCGCCACCACCGAGAGCGCCATGATGACCCAGAGGACTACTCCTCCTTTGACAATGAAATCCAACATGTCCACTCCTTGGTATACGTATCGGCACCTAAAAAAGTATATCGCTCAATTCAACGTTCATCCAACGCGAGGCTGCGACACCGTGTCGATGTCGCCCGAGCCCGCTGTTCGGCTGCTCCTATATAAGTATCGACATCAAAGAGCGTTTCGATAGCATCAGAAGACAGCGACGAAGCAAAAAAAGCATCGGATTGCAGCAGTGTCTTAAGAGGATTCGGCTTCCCTTCGCGCACCGCGGTCCAGGCGAGCATCGCAAGGTCGCGCAGCCGCTCGTGCGCTTCCTGGCGGTCCGTTCCACGTTTGCCGAGCGCCATGAGCACCCGCTCCGTCGCAGCAAAGGGGGCATAGGTGTCGACAGTTCGTCGGATGGCCTGCTCATCGATCACCTGGCCCTCCACGATCTTGTGCATGGACATCAATAGCTCGTCCGCCGCAAGGAATGCCTCGGGCAGGATGATCCGTCTGTTGGCCGAATCGTCGAGGGTACGCTCGAGACCGGACAGAGCGGCATCGTCCCAGGCTACACGAGGATAGGACGCGACGAGCCTGGCGAGCGAGTTGATTTTTTCGCTCTCGATCGGGTTGCGCTTAAAAGGCATGGCGGAAGAGCCGACCTGGTGCGCGCCGAAGGGCTCGGAGAGCTCCCCCAAGAGGGGGATCTGAAGAATCCGGAAATCGAAGGCCATCTTGTGGAGCACGGCTGCGAGCTCTGCCAGAAGGGTCAACACCCGATAATCCTGAAGGCGAGGATAGGTCTGGGTGGCGACCTCAAAGAAGGGGAGCCCCAACTCTTCAGAGAGCGCGTGTTCAAAATCTGTTAGGTGGTCTGGGCCCACAAGCTCGGCATACGACGCGGAAGTGCCTACCGCGCCCTTAAATCCCTTGCCTTTGAGCGCTCCGATCGTCGCCGACAGACGCTCATAGCTGTCTGCGAGGTCCTGCGCGTAAAACGCGAAGCGATAGCCGAGCGTCGTGGGCTCTGCAGGCTGAAGGTGCGTGAAGGCCATAGCTGGTGTAGCCGCATAGCACTCGATTTTTTTGGCCAGCACGACGAGTAGTCCTGCGAGTTTCTTCTTCAAAAGACGAAGGCTGTCGCGAACTCTCAAGGCATCGGCATTGTCTTCGATATCCATGGAGGTCGCGCCGAGATGGAGAATGCCGCCGGCCTTGGGGCATTGGGATGCATAGGTGCGCAACTCCGCCATAAGGTCGTGGCGGATCGATGCCTCGAGCTCTTCGGCTTTCTTGAAATCGATGTCCTCGACATGAGCTTCGAGTTCGTCGATCTGATCAGAGGCTACAAGTCCATACTGGGCTTCGACCTTCGCGAGCGATACCCATATTCGGCGCCAGAGCCGCCGTTTGTTGCGCTCGCTCCATATGATGCGCATCTCTTCGGAACCATAGCGCCATGAAAAAGGCGACTGAAACTGCTCGAAACTGTTCATGCGTACATAGTACCATCTATGGTCTCAAAATTGAATCGGAAAAGAGGATTGCCGGCGAATTACTCATACGAGCGCTCAAAGCACGCGGCCGCGCGACGATAGCGCACACAACAACCCAAGGAGGTCGTATGAATCACTTGAACAGCATTCTAGTAGAAGGAAATCTGGTGCGAGACCCGAACATTCGATCGACGCCGTCCGGAAACCAGGTCTGCGACTTTACGCTTGCCACAAATCGCACCTACAAAGTCGGAGATCAAAAATATGAAAACGAAGTCTCGTATTTCGATATCGAAGCATGGGCAAGACTCGGTGCGGCGTGCGCACAGAACCTTAAGAAAGGACGTGGCGTCAGAGTCGTCGGCAGACTAAAACAGGATCGGTGGACCGATACCGACGGAAAGACGCACGCCCGGGTAAAAATCGTCGCCGAACACATCGAGTTCAAGCCTTTGAACAAGGGAACCCGCGACACTCTACCGAAGCATGACGAGGGGAGCGAGACGCCTTCACGAAACGAAGAGAGTGCGGCAGTGTTTTAAAGCTCCACCAATGGCGTGCACCAGAGGATAGCCCCATGCCAGAGGGCAAACAAAGGATCTCAGCCCTCTGGCCTTTTGAAAATATTTTCATAATGGTGGGAAGAAGAGAGGGCATCGGTCGAATCCTGAACCGCCTGGGCGAGCAGTGCAAGAAAACGATCGCGTATCTCGGGATTCTTCATGCGAGCGGTTGGGCCTGAAATGCTTATCGCGCCGACAAAGTCGGATCCCGGGAGTCTGAGGGGCATCGCGTAGCACGTAAGGCCCACCTCGAACTCCTCCCTGTCGATGGCATATCCCAGTTCGCGGGCTCGATTTGCCTCGGCGATGATGTCCTCGGGATCAGTATAGGTAGACTCGGTGATCTTCAGTAAGGGTCCTGGCCCCAGAATGGCGCGGATTCTCTCTTCGCTGAGCTGAGAGAGAATGGCCTTGCCCACCCCGGTGCAATAGAGGGGCAGCCTGTCCCCAGGCATGGATCGCAAGCGCAGGCTGCGGTTGGCTTCTGCGCGATCGAGGTAAATCGCAGAATCGCCTGCAAGGTAGGCGAGGTTGACAGATTCACCAGACTCGCGGGCGAGCCTCTCGATAATCGGACGGAGTTTTTCCGCAACAAGTTGGCGTACGGGCACCTTGCTGCCCAATTCGAAGAGTGAAAGACCCAGCGTCCATCCGGCAGGGCAGCGCTCCACCACCCCCTTTGTTTCGAGCACATTCAGATAGCGCAAAGCTGTCGCTTTGTTCATGCCCGTCTCTTTGGAGAGCCTTGCAAGAGAAACACCTTCCCCGACGTTTGCGAGATAAAACAGAATATCCAAAGCCTTGCCAGCCGACTCACTCATGATCTCTTTACTCCACTACCGGATTCCTATTTCAGGGACGAAGTGCACAGCACGTCACTTGCGATGTCATACTGTACACACATATCAGTAAATGAAACATCATTTCATTTTACTGTATACACAGAGAGGCTGCTCGTCAAGAAATATTTTTACAAGCCGGAGCTATGGTTTCCTTGGTCGCTCGGCGCTTGAGGCATGCTTTGCAGGACGGGCCCCGGCGCCAGACTGCAGAGGCTCTTTTCGCCGCGCGGTCTCCTCGCTCCAGAAGCCGTCCTTCCAGTTAAAACGCGACGTGTTGTTAAGAGGCTTGTATTGCTCGACAGCACGGGCAATATCCCGATAGAGCCCCCGAGTCGGTTCTGCGTTCGACAGGTCGATGACGAAGCGTGAAAATCCTTGCTTTTTGAGATTCGGCACAAGGTCGATGAGCGAGAAGGGTGTCTCGGGAATCACTGTCGAATAATCCCGTCTCCCCACGAGGGTAAAGGACTTGCCCTCGCGGTCCGAGAAATGCGACTGCCCATAGGCGCGGGACAGATCAGCCCTTATTCTGAACAAATCGGGATAGGCGAACACAATGGGAACAAAAAACTGTGCGGGTAGATATTCGGTGAGCCTGTAGAGTGTTTGGCGCGAAATTTCATAGGGCGGAATGACGGCCTTGACCCCTTGTTCGAGATAGTACGAGAGCGCCCAGGGGTTGAAGGTATAGAGCCATGGACCAGCTATCAGTGTGACATTCTTTCCGCGAAGCAGGGTAAAATGTGCCTGATTGTTGACAATGACGAGGGAAACACCCTTTCCTATCCAGTATTCGAGCTCGGTCTGAAGCCACGCCGCATCGGACTCGACAAAATACGGATCGAGCCAGAGAATAAGCCTCTCGCGCTTAAAGGGAAGGTGTTCTTCCTCGCGGCGCATCGTTTCGGCATTGAGTTTATTGAAGAGAATCATGGCCTTTTTGGGGTGGAAGGTGAGGGCCGCGTGCAGATCCGCGACTTTTCCCGCGAGCACATAGGTGCCCGGCTCGAATACCGCATCGAGCTTTTTGCCGTCCAAGTGCGGCAGCGCGGGCCTCGGTGCGCGATGTGTGCTGGGAAACTTGTGGAAGCGGTCGAGGCTCTTGGGAAGAATCGGCTTATATCGACGCGTCATTCCGGCAGTCTGAATGAGATACACGTCATCGTTCTGGCGCCAATCGCCGTCGAACAGAAGCAGCATGCCGTCCACACCGTACTGAATGGCCTGAATTTTAGCGGTTATGCGACCCGAATCGTCTTTGCGGTGGATGCGCACGGAATCGCGCTCGGCAAGACCCTCGTAGGTATTCATGAGTGCCCAACGCCTGCCATCGATGGTTCGGGCATCGCGAATCCTGCCGAGGTGAATACCCGTGCCACTGGATTGATCAGGATGGATATAGTCGTCCGCCATGCCGGTAATGAAAAAACTTGTCTTGCGTCGGGCAAAATCGGCCTGAAGCATGGCCTTGGCCTTGATGACCGCCCGCTCTCGGTCTATCTCGCAATTGTCCATCAGATAACGGTATGCCGAGACCACCGTGCCGACATACTCAGCCGACTTCATTCTACCTTCGATCTTAAAGGCGTTCACACCCGCATCGATGAGCTCCGGCAGATATTCGACCAGCTGGAGATCGTCGGGAGAAAAATAATAGCCTTTCCCTGTCTCTCCCTCGTAGAGGCGTCTGCATGCCTGTGTGCACATGCCCCGATTTGCGCTCTTCCCACCGAGATAGCTCGAGAAAAGGCAGAGCCCCGAGGCGCTCACACAGAGCGCTCCGTGCACGAATACCTCGAGCTCCAGACTCGTATACTGACGAATCTGCGCAATCTCCTGCAGCGAAAGTTCGCGGGCGAGGACCACCCTCTTGAATCCACTCCGCGACAACTGATTGCAGCCTGCCGCCGAGGCGACATTCATCTGGGTAGAGCCATGCAGGGGCAACGAAGGAAAATAATCGCGGACCATCGTGGCGACGCCCGCATCCTGCACAATGATGCCGTCGGGACCTACGGACACAAGATACTCGAGTAGCTGGTAGAGACGATCAGCTTCCCTCTCCTCGAATACGGTGTTGACGGTGACATAGACCCTGCGCGCGCGTTCGTGGCAGGCGTAGACCGCGGCCTCGAACTGGTTGAACGCAAAATTCGTCGTACGCAGGCGCGCATTGAAGGAGCGTAGACCTAGGTACACAGCGTCGGCCCCTTCTCCGATCGCCGCATCGAGGGCTTCCGGAGAACCAGCGGGCGCAAGCAATTCAATTCTTTTCACAGTATTCTTATATGCTCGAATGGCGCTTCTGTGCAAGGAGATGGGGTGTGATGCGACGCATCCCGCACATGGAGGCTTGCGCTTGTGTTGTATTTTATGATTTTTTCCTATATATTCTTTGAGGCCTTGATTTTACGGCACGCCTTCCTTGCATATACTTCGGAGCAATCCATGAGTTTGGAAAGAATACGCAATATCGGTATCATGGCACACATCGATGCCGGTAAAACGACGACGACCGAGCGCATACTTTATTATTCTGGCAAGACATACAAAATCGGCGAAGTCGACGACGGCGAGGCGACGATGGACTGGATGGATCAGGAACAGGAGCGGGGCATCACCATCCAAAGCGCGGCGACGACCACTTTTTGGCGCGACCATCAAATCAACATCATCGATACGCCGGGCCATGTCGACTTTACCGCAGAGGTCGAGCGCTCCCTCCGCGTGCTCGATGGAGCGATCGCCGTGTTCTGCGCCGTGGGAGGTGTGGAGCCTCAATCTGAGACGGTCTGGCACCAGGCAGATCGATACCATGTGCCGCGGATCGCCTATATCAACAAAATGGACCGGCTTGGAGCCAATTTCGAGGCCGTGCTGCAGGACATGCGTACAAAACTGGGCGCGAACCCGGTGCCTCTGAATATTCCCATAGGCAGGGAAAACACCTTCGAAGGCGTCATCGATCTCATCGAAATGGAAGAACTCCGCTGGAATGAAGACGGCTCTGAGATGACCAGATCTCCCGTAGCGAAAGAGAGAATGGAGATGGCTCAGCGTTGGCACAAAAATCTCATCGATGCCGTCTCGTCTCGATCCGATATCATCACCACGCTCTACCTCGAAGGCTCTCCTATCCCCAAAGAGACGCTCAGGGCTGAAATTCGGAAAGCCTGCATCGCCCGACATTTCGTGCCGGTATTTGCAGGCGCTTCGCGTAGGAATATGGGTGTCCAACCTCTCCTCGACGCAATCGTGGACTATCTGCCCGCACCCGACGAGGTGGGAGCAATCAAAGCATTTCACACAAAAAAAGAGGAAGAAGTCGAAATTCCCTGCCAAACCAACGGCTATCCTCTCGGACTGGTGTTCAAGGTCCAGTACGACCGCGAAGCGGGCTCGCTCTGCTATGTACGTATGTACTCCGGATCCTTCCATAGCGCATCGACGGTCTACAACACATCCAAAAAAAAACGCGAGCGCGTCACAAGACTTCTGCGCATGCACGCGAATAAGACCGAGCCAATCGACTCGGTGAGCGCAGGGGACATCGCGGTGTTCGTGGGCCTCAAACTCGCTCAGACCGGCGATACGCTTGGTACGGAAGGATATCCTGTTCTCCTCGAAAAGATGCACTTCCCCGAGCCGGTCATCTCCGTAGCGATCGAGCCAAAGACTCTTTCGGACCGCGACAAGTTGAAAGAAGCCTTAGATGTTCTTGCGCGCGAGGATCCCACCTTCGCCGTCTACGAGGACGAAGAGACTGGCCAGATCATCATCCGCGGTATGGGAGAGTTGCATCTCGACGTCCTCGTGACACGCGTTGTCCGCGAATTCAAGGTTCAGGCGAAGATCGGTAATCCACAGGTCACCTACCGCGAGTCGATCACCACGAAGGTCCGGCACAGCGAGAAGTTCCACAGAGTCATCGCCGGCAAGGAGAATACTGCAGGTCTGACTATCGAAGTCGAGCCACTGCCCCGTGGTTCGGGCAATCAGTATAAAAAGGCCCTGCGTGCACACGATGTCCCCGAAGAGATCTTCGACGCCATCGAACGCGGCATCGTGGCGGCATTCTCGTCGGGCATCCAATACGGCTACCCTGCGGTCGACATAGGTGTGTCCCTTGTCGATATCGACTACAACGAGTTGTCTTCCACCGCCTTTGCGTTCGAAGCCTGCGCCAATATGGCGTATGATGCCGCATGCAGGGCTGCTGGTCCCGTCTTGCTCGAGCCAATTATGAAGGTCGACATTCTGACGCCGAAGGAGTTCGTCGGCGAAGTGATGAGTCTTGTCTCTCAGCGGGGTGGGCTTATCCAAGGCTCGGAGACAAAGACTGTCGCCGAAGTCATCCATGCTCAGGCGCCACTCGCCACGATGTTCGGTTTTACGACGAGTCTGAGATCGGTGAGCCAGGGACGGGCCTCGTTCAGTATGGAATTCAGCCACTTTGAGCCGAAGCGGAGTTAGTGCACACCTAAATGGAATATTGGGCAGCGTATCGCGAACGCGCCGATACCGCGCAATCGAAGGTTTTCAAGAATGTTGTGGGAGATGCACTCAGAAACAGGAGAGCACGAAAGTGCCGATCAGCACCTCGAGATCGAAGAGCTCGCGGTGTTCCGGAATATTCTCGATATTTCTAAGCTGAAGATCGATTTCGTCGATATACCAGAAAAAAAGGCCGAATTTCGGGTCGATGCGGAACGCGTACTCGAGAAAATCATTTGCCTTGCCGAGCGAACCAAACAACAAGGAAGGAATCTGACGCGATATCCCCACAAAGGATCGAAATGCCGAAACCGTACGGCCATCTCGGTACTCCTCGACGAACCTGGCAAGATCGCCCAAGAGCTGTTCCTGCATGAGGTGCTCCATCCCGTCGGCCCAAGTCTTGTTGATGAGGAGCGTCATATTCTCTCTGAACACGCGCAGGAGATGGAAGACACGGATAAGTCGCTGGTCTTCCGTGCAGTCGATATAGAAGCTGAATTCCCCAGGGTTCCCGAGAAGGTTGGCGAGCGCCACGGCCGATTTTGTTCGTTCCTGCCCTGTGGACCTGACCATCGTCTCGAAAAGTTCGAAGACTTTCTTCTCAGATTCGGTCACGAGAGTGCCCACTCTGGCGGAATCGACAAAATCCATAGCCATACCATGGCGAAAAGCCGGAAAATGGTCAAGGGGTTCGTATAAAAGCCATTGGGGGGACCTCCTGTTGCGCGGCTCATAGGAATATCTCATACTTGGGGTATGGCAAACGATATTAGAATTTCCATACAAACAAGGGTAGGTGAAGGGTTCATCCCACCAAAGTATCTTCGCCCAGGCGAAAACGAGTACCGCATCCGCGACGAACAGCTTCGAAGTCTTGGAAAAGAGCCCTCATCGTTTCGGCATCTCTCTGCCCACGAACTGGAAGTGCTGGTGAGAAACAACAATACCTGCAACGACTGGTCGCTTTTGCTCGTAAAGGACCCATTCTGCCCCGAGCTTCTACGCAACAATCTCTTTTTCGGGCTCATACGCATCTCCCGCCTGGAACATGTGACGCTGGAACACCACGATATCTCGATGGAAGCAGGTATCTTCAACTCGCAGATCATCGCCTGCGATATCGGTGATAACTGCGTGATTTCGAACTGCGCGTACCTCTCCCACTACATAGTCGACGATCATTGCATACTCATCAACAATGCAGAGCTACAGGTCTCCAACCACGCAAAATTCGGCAACGGCATCATCATGGAAAGCGAAGACGAGTCGGTGCGGATTACGCTCGACGTGATGAACGAAAACGGAGGCCGCTGGATTTACCCCTTCAACGGCATGCTCCCGGGCGATGCCTGGCTCTGGGCGAAATTCCGCGACAGAAAGGCCCTGATGACCCAATTTGCGCGGCTGACCGATGCACAGTTCGACCACAGGCTCGGCAGATATGGGCTCATAGGCCACGACAGTGTGCTGAAGCACAATCGCATCATAAAGGACACGTATATCGGCGAAAGCGCATACATTAAAGGCTCGAACAAGCTGAAAAACCTCACCATCAATTCGAGCGCCGAGGCCCCCACACAAATCGGCGAGGGCGTCGAGATGGTCAATGGCATTATCGGCTATGGCTGCCGTGTCTTCTATGGATGCAAGGCTGTCCGTTTCGTGATGTGCGACAATTCTGCGCTGAAATACGGCGCCAGGCTCATTCACTCGGTGCTTGGAGAGAACAGCACGGTCTCCTGCTGTGAAATTCTCAACAACCTCATCTTCCCTGCCCACGAGCAGCACCACAACACGAGTTTTCTGATCGCAAGCCTGATCAAGGGCCAATCCAATCTCGCCGCAGGCGCAACCATAGGCTCAAACCACAATTCGCGAGCGCCCGACGGTGAAATCGAGGCAGGGCGAGGGTTCTGGCCGGGCCTCTGCACATCGGTCAAACATTCGTCGCGTTTTGCCTCGTTCTGCCTGCTCTCGAAGGGCGATTATAAACACGAGCTCGACATAAGATTCCCCTTCTGCCTCGTGGACAACGATGAAGCCCAAGGAAGGCTGATTTTGGCGCCTGCATGGTGGTGGTACGCAAACACGTATGCACTCATGCGCAACGAAAAAAAATTCAAGGATCGCGACAAGAGGATCGACCGACGCATCCAGTTCATCTACTCCCCCTTCGCACCCGATACTATGGCTGAGATACTCGAGGGCCTTGCAATTTTGGAGCGCGCGACGGGTGAAGCGGCGGTAATATCGCTCATCGATGACAAAGCCAACCGAAACCTCTTAGGCAAACGAGTCTTCGCACTGATGGACGAAATCCGGGCCTCGTCCGAACACAGTGCGGAGAAAATGCAAACGTTGGGGGCTCACATACTCGCCGCTTCGCACGATGAACTGCCCTTCGAGGTGCGGGTCAAAGGCTTTGAAAATTCAAGCCGGCCTGCAGTGATCATGAAACCTTGCAAGGCATGGCGCTCTTACCGCGAAATGCTGCTCTGGTTCGCCGTCGAAACGCTCTTGCCCGGACTCGAGGACTTGAGCGGTAATGACGCAGGATCTGCGGATCTGTTCGAAAAGGCGCGAGCGCTCTACGAACAGGACAATGCCATGGAGATGCAGTGGGAAAACCTGGGGGGATTCCTGGTCCGTCATTCTAAATTGGAACGCCTTTTGGCACGCATCGAGGAAGGGAGCATCCAAAGCTGGGACGCTGTCCACGATGCCTACCGCGAACTTTCTTCGGCATACGAACAGGATACGAAGGCTTTTGCGTGGGGAATTCTCGGCTACTTGGGCCTCGATCCCGAAAGCGCCACTGCGGCGGCTACCCCATACCTGCTCCAGTCGCTGAATGAGACACAACCGGAGGTGCCCTGGCCTACCCTCTCCAAAGCGACGCTCGTCGAACAGCTCAGAAAAGGCCGGGAGCTTGCATCCGAGATTAGCCGGAGAGTCTATGCATCTCGGGCAAAAGACTGGTCGAACTCCTTCCGCAAATCCACGTTCCGCACCGAAGCAGAGCAGGTAGCCGTTCAAGGCAGCATCGAAGACAATGGTGCCATCCGCGCAATCTGCCTCGACATGGAATCGATACGGCAGACTATTGACCGACTGCTTGCCCGGCTTGGCGCAGAGCAGGCACCAGAGCAGGCACCGTAGCAGCGGCCCTTTCAGCGCACCCCAAGCACCCTGTCGAGCAGGTCCTCATCGACCACATGCGGCATCGTAATCGTGCCGTACTCCGCATGCTCGCGGTTGAACTCTTCAGCCACATCCATTGCATGCGGATTCAGCGCCCACGAGCGCCTCGCCACCCCACCCATCACGTCCCAAGAGAGTGCCATGCGGATGATAGTATCGACCCTTTCCGAGCCATCGAGGACAAGCCCGAAGCCGCCATTGATCGCCTTGCCGATGCCGACCCCTCCTCCGTTGTGCAGCGCCACCAGGCTCATGCCCCGGGCTGCATTCCCTGCAAAGCACTGTGTCGCCATGTCGGCCATCACGTTGGAGCCATCCTTGATGTTGCTCGTCTCGCGGAATGGGCTGTCGGTGCCGCCCGTGTCATGATGATCGCGGCCGAGCATCACCGGGCCGATCTCGCCGCTGCGGACCATGTCGTTGAATCTAAGCGCAATCTTCATGCGGCCAAAGGCATCCTGGTAGAGAATGCGCGCCTGTGTCCCCACGACGAGATTGTTCTTTTCGGCGTCGCGGATCCAGACGTAGTTGTCCCTGTCCTGGCCGCGTCGGTTCGGATCGATGCAGTCCATGGCCGCCTGGTCGGTTTTGTGGAGGTCTTCTTTTTTCCCCGATAAACAGACCCAGCGGAAAGGCCCGTAACCATAGTCGAAGAGCTCCGGCCCCAGAATATCCTCGACATAGCTCGGCAGAATAAAGCCGTCCTTCTCGTCCACGCCGTTCTTCGAAATTTCCTTGACGCCGGCATCGAAGACCGCCTTCAGGAATGAGTTCCCGTAGTCGAAGAAATACGAACCTTTGCGCACGAGGCGCATGATCACTTCATAGTGGCGCCTGAGCGAGGCATCGACGAGGGCACGGAAATACGTCCTGTCCTCAGCCAGAAGACGCGTGCGCTCTTCAAAGCTGATACCCGCCGGACAGTAGCCTCCGTCGTAAGGGACGTGGCAGCTTGTCTGGTCGGAAAGAAGGTCGACCCTCACATTCTCGGCATCCAGATATTCGAGCAGGTCAACGATATTGCCGTGGTAGGCGACGGCAATCGGCTCTCCCCTGTCGCGCGCAGCAAGGGCAAGAACCACCGCCTCTTCGAGCGAACTGGTTTCACAAGAAACCCAGCCTTGGGAGAGTCTCGTCTCGATACGGGAACGGTCCACCTCCGCGATAATCGCCGCGGCTCCAGCGATCACTGCTGCCTTGCCCTGAGCCCCCGACATGCCGCCGAGCCCCGAAGAGACAAAGAGTTTGCCAGCCAGATTTCCGTCCGCCGGCACGCCGAGTCTGAGCCTGCCCGCATTGAGGAGCGTGTTGTACGTGCCGTGCACAATGCCCTGCGGCCCTATGTACATCCATCCTCCGGCCGTCATCTGCCCATAATTCGCAACCCCCATGGCCGCGACGATGTTGAAATCTTTCTGATTGTCGAACATACCGACCATGAGCCCGTTGGTGATGATCGCGCGCGGCGCATAGGGATGGCTCGCGAAAATGCCGAGCGGATGCCCCGATTCCACGACGAGTGTCCCGTTTTCATCGATGATTTCAAGATACCTGCAGATCAGGCGATACTGCATCCAGTTCTGACAGACCTGGCCTGTCTCGCCGTAGGTCACGAGCTCATAGGGATAGAGCGCCACATCGAAATCGAGGTTGTTGTCGATCATCACCCGAAAGGCTCGACCTTCGATACAGCGGCCGGGATAGCTGTCGATCGGCTGTCCACGGAGTCTCCCTTGAGGCCTGAACCGGTACCCGTAGATGCGCCCGCGCTCTCTTAGTTCATGAAGAAACTCGGGCGCAAGTCTTTCGTGCCACTTGGCAGGAATATAGCGCAGCGCATTCTTGAGCGCGCGCCTCTCTTGCGCAGGGCTCAACACAGCCTCGCGGCGCGGAGCCCTTCTGATCCCCGGCTCGAACACAGGATCCGGAGGAAGCTCGTCGAGATCGAGTGAAATTGTATACGGTTCTCCTCTCATATAGATACCTCCGAGTTTCATATGTATAATATGGATTGTACCACCGATTCCGGCTCGAGAGAACAAATGGCGGAACAAGAAAGCGCGGTCATCCGCACCTCGATTCCTCTCTACCCCTCTTGCCGAAAAATGTTTTTATATATAAATTGTTATATATAAGGAGATGTACGTGACCGAAAACTTGACAAAGGAAACCTTTCTGAAAAAGGTCTTCGACTACGAAAAAGAAAAAGAATGGAAGTATAATGGCGAGCTTCCTGCAATCATCGACTTCTGGGCCCCATGGTGCGGCCCCTGCCGAATGGTAGGACCCGTGCTTGAAAAGATTGCGGAGGAATACGCAGGCAAGCTCATAGTCTACAAAGTCAACACCGATGAGGAACAGGAACTCGCAGGAGCATTTGGCATCCAAAGCATTCCGTCGATCCTGTTCATCCCTCTCAATGGCCAGCCTCAGATGGCGGTGGGGGCACTTCCCAAGGCAGCCATCGTCGATGCCATCAAAGAGGTGCTCGGCGTAGAAGCCGCATAAAACCTACCTTCAAGCTTTGGTGATTTGGTGACTCCGCGGGTGCTCTTTCCCCTCCTCCGAGCGCCCGCTTTTTCCTTTATCGCCAAATACGCAGATTCGCTTCTTTGCACACCCGCTTTTTTTCTCATTGCCAAGCGCGCTGATTCGGATTTATGATTGATACCATTGTCATGAACATACTGAAGGAGAAAACGATGGAGAACGAAGTGACATGGTGGAAATTCGACGAAGTCGAATCGTTCATGAAAGCCGGATTCGAAGCAGTCGGGGTGGCGCCCGAAGTCGCAGCGGTGTGTGCCGATGTTCTGATCTCGGCGGACAAACGCGGCGTAGACTCGCACGGCGTCGGCAGATACAAACCGATTTATCTCGACCGGATCTGGGCAGGTATCCTCAATCCGAAGACAACCTTCGATGTCGTACGGGAGACGCCAACCACCGCGGTCATAGACGGACACAACGGTATGGGGCACTACATCGCCAAAAGGGCAATGGAGCTGGCCATCGAAAAGGCTGAAAAATACGGCATCGGCATGACGGTCTGCCGCAATTCGACCCACTACGGTGCTGCATTCTACTACGCCAACAAGGCGGTGGAGCGAGGCATGATCGGCATGACCACCACCAACGCCAGGCCCGCGATTGCGCCGACCTGGGGCGTCGAGCCCATGCTCGGCACGAATCCCATGACCTGGGGCATGCCTTCGGATGAAGATTTCCCCTTCATGCTCGACTGCGCGACCTCAACGACACAGCGCGGAAAAATCGAGCTGTACGACAGACTCGGCAAAGACCTCCCCGACGGCTGGGTCATCGGCCAGGACGGGAAGTATCGCCACGATACCCATCAGGTCCTCATCGATCTGACCCAGGACAAGGCCGCATTGACTCCCCTCGGTGGTATAGGAGAAGACCTTGCCGGCTACAAGGGCTACGGCTACGCAATGGTCGTGGAGCTACTCTCGAGCGCTCTGTCCCAGGCGAATTTTATGAAGGCCCTTGCCGACATAGGCCCCGACGGCAAGAAAAAATCCATCGAGCTTGGTCATAGCTTCCTCGCCATCGACATACGCGCGTTCTGCGACCTCGAAGACTTCAAACACCAGGTCGGCGAAATATGCCGTCAGATCCGTGCCTCCAAGAAGGCCCCCGGCGCCGCACGCATCTGGACCCCCGGGGAAAAGGAGCACGAGACCTGGCTTTACCGTAAGGATAAGGGCGTGCCCTTCAACCCGCCGCTCAAGAAAGCCTTTCGGGAAGTGAAAGAGCGCTGCAATCTCGATATCGAGCTGCCGTTCTGAGGGGCTTGTTCTAGGGGCTCAGTTCAGAGGTGCGACAGCTCCTCTGAGAAAAAAGCGAGCCCCCGCGCACATAGCCTGCATCACCTGCATCGCCTGCATCACCTGCAGAAGCCCTGTCCGGAGGCTCGCTTATTCTTTCCCCTTCATCAACCTTGATATGAGAGGATTTTCTTTCCTGTATTTCTCGATGAGCTGGCCGAGCCAGTCCTGCAGATCAGGCAATTCATCGACGACCAGGTCGACGAGGTCGTCGGCCATCTCCTCGTCGCAGGTCGTCACAATATAGTCGACCAGCTCTGTCCATACTCCTTCTTCGGACATCGTCCGATGCAGCTCGACGAGAAGATTCAGCCTGAGCGAAGAATTATTCCGAAGTCTTCGCGTAAAGACCATATAGGGACTCAGCACGGCTTTAATGCTACTCTTTGCCCTGGGTTCCTGCGAAAAGAGATACAGAAGATCGAGCATGGCAATATACTGCAAATTGCCCTTCGAATGCACGATGGAGGGAATGATCTCTTCCAATACCTTGTGCCGCTGGCGCAAGACCTTGCGATATTTGTTACCTCCCTCGATGAACCCACCCACGACGTCGCCCCATATCTTCGACTGGACGATGAGGGGGATAGAGAGCAGATTCCCGACAGGGGCAAAGACAGTTGCGAGCGGCCAAGCTATGACGCTTCTGAAAAAGTTGGCCCTGACGACGCTTGTATCGAAGCCTCGGAGTGTGTTGTGACCGACGAGGTACAGTCCGTTTACAAAAGATATGGAGAAGAAGTTGACGAAATAATACAGAAAATCACTGTGGCTCCATGGCCACAGGCCATCGAAACTCGTTTTGACAAATCCCAATATCGGCACGGACAGGCCTGTCCAGAACAACGACTGTGCCACGTTATCGAAATTGATGCTCTTGAGTCTCCACTGGCTGAGCCGAGGACCACGATAGGAAATGAGGTCGGCGATGCTGTTCCGAAATGCCGTGATTCCGATCCACAGCATCGCATAGCCGATTCCGATAAAAGGAGTAGCGATGCATAAGCCCACCAGGGTACGGACAAGATTTTTGAACATCGGATTAAAGTATCGCCAGGCGCGTAAAGGGCCAATGTGCTCATCGTCGTTTCTGCTGGTGTATCCATCGCCGCCCGAAGTCTTCCCCATACTCACAATGCGAGGGATGGACTTATTCTGAAGGCTCTCTTCTTCCACAGGGGCAGCGCCAGCCCTCACCATGGCCGAAACAAGAGGGGTGAGGACGAAATGCCGTCGAATATAGCGCTGTCGCAGCTTCCCTGTAATCTGATCTTCAAAAATAAAGCCCATGCCGGGAATTTTTGGATTTCTTCCCGTCGAATCGCTGCCGCAGACAGGCTGCAGAATCTTTTTGTGCTCCATCGCCGCTCGCTTGTTGCGTTCGTTGACGAGTCGGGCAAAGGCGTCCACTTCCTCTGGCTTTCGATTTATACAATCCTGCGTGTTGTAGATCTCTACCCGGTCGAGATAGTCCCCGAACGGGCCGAGCACCGAAGCCGCATTCTCGAGCCCATGCTCCAGGGGCTGAATAAAGGTGATAGTACAGCCAGCATCATGAAGAAGGTTGGCGAGCGACGCCAAGTCTTCGAAGACCGTCTGGTAGGAGATCGCGTGAGGATCTTCGAAATATTTGGAGAGAATCGTATCAGGGGAAAGTGCTCGCAATTCATTCTTGAGCTCCGAGTACTTCGATTCAATCTCCCCTTTTTTGGCTTTCGCCTCGGCATCGTGCCGAGATTTCTGCGCATCTTTGAATTCGCGACGGGCTTTTTCCCTCAACACCTTGAAGTACCATACCCTTCTCTGCAATACCGGCCTATACCGCAGATACATGAACTCAGCAAGGTGTAAAGGAATAATCTTCATATTCGGTATGGTCGCAAGGAGCTCATCCAGCGACAGGGGCGCTAGACAGTACTCAGGCTTGCCCTCGAAGCCCTCGTTTATCTTTACCAGAATACTCCGGTTGAATGCATCGAGCAGGCGTTGCACAGCGATGAGCCTGTGTTCCCTGTTCGTGTCCAGCCCCTGAAAAAACAGGCCGAGGTCGGCCGCATGCGCCTCGAAGAAAGCGCGCAATTCCTCCCTTGTGCTGCAATAGGGCAGCTGGGCCATGAAATGGTACTGAAGTCCGCCGACCTTCACGCTGAACTCGAAGCCGATGTTCACGTTCAGTCCCAGAATATTGCCCGCCTCAATCGTCTCCTCCATCATCTCCCTATCGGAGGCTGAGCCATAGCCCACCGTGAGCCATGAAATGCCTTTGATGAATGCGTCGATGATGAGCTGGGTAGGGTTCTTCCTTCCGGAAGTCGCCGTGTCGTGTACCTGGCCATCCCAACCATAGCCGAGATCCCCGATTCGGACGCCTTTTTCAGGCAACTCAATGATGTTGAGCTCGTCGCAGAGCTTGCGGATTATCTGGTGCTGGCCCCGCGTCGACATCGAAAAATCGTAGAGCAGTTCGAGCTGACGGCGCTTATTGGAACGGTGCTTGACCACTTCCTTGACCAGGGCGGACTGAACACGAGCGGTATTGAGCGGATAATCGATATTACTCGAACGAAACGCGACGTCGGCCATTCTGCGCAGCGCATCGAGCCGCGCGCTCGAATGACGCGAATCGAGGTCCCGTACCACCATGAGGTACGATTCCGCGATGGTGATCCGTCGCCGCTTGAACCAGCGATTCGCCGCCTGAGGGTGAAAGGGGGGGGGTGGCTCGATGCTTTCGGGCTGATCGATCTTCGCGTTGAGTTCACGGCGCATCTTTCGCAGCTCAGCGGAGAAACTCAGCGATGCGATACATTTGTAATAAAGCTTTTGCAGCCTGGTTCTTGCCATAGTCCGACACACTCATTCCTTCAGAAATCGGGTAAAATAGAAATTGTAGCAGAGCGAGAGCAGAGCCGCAATAGAACGTTCGATGATTGGTACCGGCGGCTAACTGCCTGAGCGCTTGTCACACATTTGTCGTACAGCCGGGCGCACCGGCCGAGCTGCTCTGGGCCCGTTTGCGCAGTGCGGAATCTCAAAGAGGCGCCCAAGCCGACTCGGACGCCCCGCACGAGCTCCAACCCAGGGTCACTACTCAACGATGTTTTCTGCGGAATTCATCCATAAAGTCGGCGGCCTTCTTCACGTTATCGACGAGGTTTGCGTTGTAGATCGAGAAGCGGATGCCGCCGGTCGAGCGGTGCCCTTTGACGCCCACTATGTCCGCTGCCTTGGCTTCTTTTACGAAGGTCTCTTCCATTTCAGGCGTTGCGAGACGGAAGACCACGTTCATCTGCGATCGCGAATCCTTCTCCACCGGACAACGGTAGAAGCCCTCGGACGTATCGATGGCTTCATAGAGAATGCGAGCCTTTTCGAAGTTGATCTTCTGCATGTTCTCGAGGCCGCCTATGGTGTTGAGCAGCCATTTCAGCGTGAGGTTGAGAATATAGATCGAGAAGCATGGCGGCGTGTTGTAGAGCGAGTTATGCTCGGCATGAGTGCGATAGGAGAGCATAGTAGGGAGCTTCGCCTGTTCCTGGGCGAGGTTGTAAAAATCGTCGCGGATGGCGACGACGGTGACGCCTGAGGGACCAAGGTTCTTCTGTGCCCCACCATAGATGAAGGAGAATTTGTCCACAGGGAGGGGGCGAGAGAATATGTCGCTCGACATATCGCAGACGAGAGGGACCTTGCCGACTTCGGGCCAGTAATGCCACTGCGAACCGAAGATCGTATTGTTGCTCGTTATGTGCACATAGGCCGCCGCGGGGTCGATCTTGAGCTCCTCCTGTTTCGGAATCCTGGTAAAGGTTCCATCGGGGTTTTCGGTCGTGATGACATCGATGGAGCCGAAACGCTTCGCCTCTTTGATGGCGGCCTTGCTCCAGTGACCGGTCTCGATATACGCGGCCTTGCGGCCGTCGAAAAGATAGTTCATGGGGAGCATAAAAAATTGACTCGCCGCACCACCGGTGAGGAAAAGAATCTTCCACTCGGGGCCCATGCCGGCAAGTCTGCGGAACAGGTCCTGAGCCTCGTTGTGCATCGCCTCGTATTCCTTCGAGCGGTGCGACACCTCCATCACGGACATGCCGGTACCGCTCCAGTCGAGCATCTCTTCTTGGGCCTTCTGCAGCACTTCCATGGGGATGGCCGCAGGTCCCGCATTGAAATTGATCACTCGTTTCATCCTAGTTTCTCCTTTTTTTTATCGCTTTGCGCATGTGCTTACAGTGTATTTTAAGTTCGGGCCTGGCCTGCGTGGCGCGGTCTATTTGCCCGTATACTTCTTAAGCCTGGCGACAATGGAATCGCCCAGCCTGAGAAGGTTCTCTTCGGTGGAGGCACCGAGGTGCGGTGTCATGAGCACATTCGGGGCTCTAAGAAGTGGAGAGCCTTCTGGCGGCTCTTTGTTGTAGACGTCGGTCGCGTAGCCAGCCAACGTTCCGGACTGGAGGGCATCGGCGATGTCCTGCTCGATGACGACTTGCCCGCGGCAGGTATTGACGAGAAAAACACCCTTTTTCATTTTGGCGATGGCGGCGGCGTTGATCATGCCGCGTGTCTCATCGGTGAGGGGCGTATGGAGGCTGATATAGTCTGCCTGCGCGTAGAGCTCGTCGAGACTGACGAGCCTCGCCACATCGGAGCTCGTCACGTACTTGTCGTAGGCGATGACCGACATGCCGAAGGCCTTCGCCCGAAGCGCGAGCTCGCGGCCGATGCGACCTATGCCGACGAGGCCGAGGGTCTTTCCGTACAGTTCGGTCCGCTCGAGCTCTTTTTTAAGCCATTTCCCTTCTTTCATCGAAACATCGGCCCGCACGAGGTGGTTCGGCATCGCAATCATGAGGGCGAAGGCAAGCTCTGCCACGGCGATGCTCGATGCTTCCGGCGTATTATCTACCGCGATACCCTTCGATGTGGCGTATTCGACATCGATCGTGTCGACCCCCACGCCGCCTCGGATAATGTATCTGCAGTTGGGCGCCGCATCGATCATTGCCTTATCGACCTTTGTCTTCGACCGCACTATGAGCACCTCGGCGTCGCCGAGCCGTGACATGTCGGTCGTCACCTCTCCGAACTCGGCAAGCCGCGCCGGTAAATCCGGCGCAAAAGCGTCCGCAAGCAATAGAAGCATCTGTTCCTCCTTATCGCAATATTGGTTCAAATAATGATATCATGGTTTTGTTCTGACGATCTTCCTCGCCTCGATATAAAAACGCTTCTCCGGAGCCTCTCCCATAGAAAAGGTCTTGCGCGGCATCGCCCCGTCGTGGATGACGACGCTGAAGAACGACCCCTTGTCGACGGGAGGAAGATACAGGCCGAGATTGCCCTTCTTGCGGCCGAGCGCCTCGGTACTCGCAGTTCCGTGAATGTAATCGATACCCACTTCGGGGTGATTCTTCCGATAGTTATCGATATGTTCCTGAATTGTCGCCACGGCGAGCCGAGCCTTTGCCTCGCTGAAGGTGATCGTTCCGGCACGATTCTCGGTGACGAAGGCAAACCTGTGCATATTGGGCACAACCGCCCCCGCGACCGCGGCATCGACCATAGCAAACGCTTGCGCAGCATCCGGAACATATTGGATTTCTGCCCCTGCCTCGGCGAGAGCCCCGAGAAAATCCTGCGCGTCGATATTGAAGAGCACGCGGTGAATGGGATGGAAAGGCAAGCCCTCATCGTAGAGGTTGACGAGCTCCACGAGCGCATAGCGCGCAGGGTGCGAGGCAAGTATTGCATCGCCTCCAGGCTTGCCTTCATAGAGGGCCTTTGTCTCTTCCCAAATGGCCTTGGCGGTCGCAAGCGAATGGTTCCCGTCGCCGACGGCGAAGAGCAGCACGTCATCCGTACCATACTTCGCCCTAAAGGCCTCCGGATCTCCGAGCCTCTCGAGGGCCTCCGCTATCCGTTCGAACTCACTCTCTTCCTGTATGAACCATCCGCGCACATGGCCTGAATTCTTCAAAAGATCGAAATCATAGACCCGCTCGAAATATTGCCTCCGCCTGTACAGAGGTTCTATGACGGTCCTAGAGGGATCATCGATGAGGATCATAATGTGCGGCAATTCAAGAGTGGCACCACGACGGATCGCCATGCGTGGCGGCAGGCGCTCGACGATCGTACCTTCGGTGGGGCGAATAAGACTTTTCGAATCTTTGCCGTACTGATAGCGCTCAAGGTCCACAGCGACCACAAGCCCGAGCCGCGGCTTTTCCTCAAAGGGAGTCGTCCGCTCGACAAGCATAAAACCCTGGCCCTTCGAAACGAGAATTCCCTTCTGAATGTAGTCCTGCATTGTCTTTTGTATCGCGGCGATACGGAGTTCCTTATCGCCATCCTCGAGGTAGCATTCGGGAAAGATGAGCCTGAGCGTCGAAGGCGCGCCATCAACCTCGCGCTCGACATCTTCCCAATACTCGCGCTCGGAAGAATATTGATCGCAAGCGACTACTGCCCATTTTCTATAATCGACGCCGTCGCTCGGCAGATACAGCTCGGGCACAGCGACACCTATCCGCTCAAGCCTTGCGCGCGCGCTCGCCATAGCAAGTCTCCTCCTCGATATCTGTGAGTCTTCATTATCGCATGGAAATAAAAAATGGTAAAGAAAAACAGGCGTACCCCGGGCACACCGGGTGCACCCCGGGCTCACCGGGCGCACAGGGTGCACCTCGATTTCCTCGTCGACAAAGGCCAGTGCTATTAAGGGGAAGCATACATCATAGGAAAGAGGGCGCTATTCGGCAGCGTTTTCGGCGGCGTTTTTAGGCATCGTTCGAGGGAGCATACATTATAGAGGAGCGGACGCTATTTCTTCTTCAATCCCAGATATTCATCGAGATGATAGCGCGCTCTTAAAAATTTGAGCAGTTGCCTATAGACGAGCGTCGATATGACGAGAGCGAGCAGAAATGCCACGGCGATCGCCCAGACAAGACTCTCGGGGGGAAGAATTTTCGAGAGCAAGGCCGAATACAGGAGCATGAGAAGTACAAAACAGACAACCATGAGCGCAAGATTCGCGATGGTGGCTCCGAGCACGAAAAGCGCAACCTTACCTTTATTGACTGGTGTTTTGTTCATTTTTGATCGTTTTCTCCTTCACGGCCGGCGGAGGCAAGTCTAGGCTTTCTATATTCAACGATCAAAAGCCCGATGATCAGCAGTATTTCGCCGATCGTAATGGCAGAATCGGCAATATTGAAGGTCGCAAACCGTTCCATTCCAAAAAGACCATACATGTTCACCGAAATAAAATCCACCACTCCCTCGGGCCTAAAAATTCTGTCGATCAGATTCCCAATGCCGCCTCCAAGGACAAGCCCCATCGCCCACCGCAAAAGCGAACTCAAACCCTGTCCGCGCACATAGTACACCGTAAGACCGATCAGTATCACCGTCGGAAGCACAATAAAAAACAAAACGCGCAGCAGCGGTGCGGAAGAAGCGCCGAGAGAAAAAGCCGCCCCTGTGTTGCGCGTGTGCACAATCCAAATAAAATCCCCGAAGATCCGGAAAAATATCCTCCCCTCGGGGATATGGGCAACCACAAGCGCCTTGGCTATCTGATCCGCAATGACGATGATCGCCGCACCAATGAGAGGAAACCAGAACCGGCTTTTCTTCATGTCATAATCCGGTGGGCACATCGATGAACAGCGTCTCGAGCCCGAGCTCGGCCTGCGCCTTTTCCGCCACGGCCTTCACACCCCAGGTTTCGGTGGCATAGTGCCCCGCGGCGACAAAGTTCATGCCACCCTCGAGCATGTAATGGTAGATCGAGTGGGAAGGCTCGCCGGTGATGTAGAGATCGATGCCATCCGCCAGCGCCTCGAGCGCCTCGAAGGGAGCTCCACCAGAGACTATCGCCACAGTGCAGATCTGTCGCGGGCCAGCTGCAATGATCGATTTTGGCGCGGAACGGTCCGGCAGGATTTTTGCCAGGATATCGTCGAGCGTGCACGGTTTCGGCATGTTCCCTGACCACCCGATACTGATACCGTGATAGATGCCGAAGGGTTTTCGTTCTGTCAGCCCAAGGAGGTCCGCAATACGCGCGTTGTTGCCTACCTGAGGATGTCGATCGAGCGGCAGATGGCAGGCATAGAGCGCTATGTCGAAATCGAGCAGCATCTTGAGCCGATTTCTGAGCGCACCAGAGACCGGCTCAGGCTTTCCCCAGAACATCCCATGATGGACAAACAGCATATCGGCACCGGCATCGTGCGCCCGACGAATGCTTTCAGCACAGGCATCCACCGCCACTGCCATTTTTTGTATCTGCGTCGACTCGCTGCATGCAACTTGAATTCCATTGAGAGAATCATCAATCTGCCGCAACTGATCGATTTCAAGAAAAGATCGTGCCCACTTGTCAAAATCGATGAGATTCATGCACATCAGTATAAAAAAAAAGAACCCTTCATGGAAGGAGGCAGACCATGAAGGGCCCAAAAGCTATATAATGTCGTTTCGCCACCGACACTCGCTTATTGCTTTCGAATATAATATATCACATTCCCAAAAAAAACGTCAATATTTTCCCCTTACTTTTTTATGAAAAATTATGAAAAGCTTGCAAGATTCTGTTATTTTTAACTGATTTTCACAAATTATGTCAAATTTTGCGATCTTTTACAATATACAACAAAGCCCGGAAGAGGACTAGAGTGGCCATGCGCCCCTTTGGCGATGCGCCCCTTTTCTTTGATACGGTTGTATGCGCTATACTATACACAATGATTTACTGGAATGCCGACCTGGCTGCCAAGATACGCTGTACTCGCCAAGAGATGGAAACGCTGCCGCCGTATATAGATCACCTGCTCGAGGTGTCGAAGACCATACGCACAATGGGCATTCGGCCGACAGCAGATCAGTTCGCCTCGGAAAAAGATGCTTTTCTTCGCTATGGCCTTCTTCTCGTGAGCGAAGGCATGGCAGGCGAATTACTCGAAGAAATTCTGAGCGTGTTGCTCTATGTAAGCGATCTAAAGGGCATCGAATTTTTGCGGCAGTGTGTTACGGCAGAGGCTATCCTCTCCATTGCAAACGGCGAAGACGAAGACACCCTTCTCCGTAAGCTTCTGCCGTACTGCGGCATCGACGAAGCCCTCACGGCAATGACGAAGAGGAAATCCGAGCATGCTGATTGAACGCCTCGCCCAGATGTATGTCCACTGGGGCAGTCCAGGCAAGACGGGCGAACCAACCAAACGAAAAAGAGATCAGGCGGTGGCGGCAGTTCATCAGTTTTTGGACGTCATCGAGAGTACGGCCGAAGACCGAAAGGCGCTCTTTACACAATCACAGCAATCGCGCCGCAAGGCTACAAAGTTGGCCTATTTGCTTCTTGCCGGCGAAACCGAACCGACAGCCATCCACGATACATTTTTGCGCTCAGGATTGCTCTCTGAAGGGCAGCGCAGCAATAAGCCGGAAGTGCTGCTGTGGTTCGCGGGGACCGAGGCGATCGCGCGCGGCATTCATCCCTATATCGCCTTTTTGATCATGTCCTCGTATTTCGGCCTCGAGACCGCCGAGACGGAATTTCGCTGGCTCCAGGAGCGAGCGGGTGCTTCCGGCGTGAAACTAGAAGAATATATCGTACCGGGCGATCTCACCGACAGCATCGAAGAAGCCCTCAAAGAACCCGCAAGGCTCCAGCGCACCATCAGAATTGCAGGAATGCCCCTTTCGGCATCGGCGTTTGCAGGATGTTCGGTCTACTACATCGAAAAAATCCTCGCCCTTGTGGGGCCGATCGGCGCTCTCATTCTGACCCAGATGATCCAGTCTGCCCGTAAAAACCTCGTCTCCGACGAAATCGGCACCGCACAACAGGCCTTTTTGGATCTATTCACACAAGAAGAGACAGAATCCACAACATCCGAGAGAGAAGCCGGCGCGGCCGAAGAAGCATTCTTCGAAGAACCCAAGCTGCCCGATCCAGAATTGATTCACACGACGACGAGTCTTGTCATGGAAGCAGATGCAAAGATCCTGAAAGCGACTCTCTCGTCGATGAGCAATGGCGAAATCACTTTACTGCTGAGATGTCTGGATGCGATCGCCCATGAGCGTCTGCTCAATCTGATCTCGCCGGGAAGACAGAAACGCGTACTTGCGGTGATTCAGAAGACAGAAAACGCGACATCTGAGCAAATGCTCCGCGATGCCCAGCTCTTTGCGCAGAAATTGCTGGCGGCATATGCCCCGAAAAACCTGAAGCCAGGAGAGACCCTCGGGATTCCAGAGAAGCTGAGGGGACTCATTTCGTATCTTCTGAGCAGGGAGTAGCTCTCTACTTATGCAGAAGCTGGTGCGCCCGTTCGCTCGCCTTGACCACCGCCTTGATGAGCGTGACGCGCAGGCCGCCGTCCTCGAGCTCCATAAGTCCGTCGATGGTCGATCCGGCGGGCGTCGTCACCTGATCTTTCAGCTTTGCAGGATGTTCGCCCGTGACAAGGACAGTCTTCGCCGCACCCAACACCGTCTGCGCGGCCAACTCGATGGAAACTTCGCGCGGCAATCCCATTTTTACGCCACCGTCGGCGAGGGACTCGATAATGAGGTACACATAGGCCGGTCCTGAACCGGAGAGCCCGGTCACCGCATCCATATACTGCTCATCGAGCACAAGCGCTCGACCGACCGCTTCGAAAAGGCGCTTCACCTTCTGCACCTTCTCTTCTTCAGTGAAGCGGGCAGGAGCAAGCGCCGTCATTCCCTCCCCCACCGATACCCCAAGGTTCGGCATTGCACGGATAAGGGCGATTTTACGGGCGAGCTTCGTCTGCATCGACTCGAGAGTGACGCCTGCAGCGGTCGAGACGACCACACTCTCATCGGAGATCACATCGGCGACTTCTTGGAGTACGTCGAAAATCGTCCGAGGTTTTACCGCGATGAGAATGATTTCGGACTGTTTCGCGACTTCGCGGTTGTGCAGGACAGCCTTGACATGGTACGCATCTTCGAGTCTTTGCCTGTGCTGCTCGGTCCGTACGGAGAGAATCACCTCTGAAGGCGAGAGCAGCCCCTTCGCCAATGAGCCGGCGAGGATCGCTTCGCCGATCTTCCCCGCACCGATGATACCAAGTTTGTACTGCATGCTTCCTCCATCTAGCCCCGCAGCGTCGACTCCAAAGCCACGGCGCCCTCGGTCTTGTCATCGCGGTATTTTACAATACAAGGCGCCGAGAGCGAAATGCCTCCACGCTCGGCAAATTCACCGTGCGCAGGTCGAGCACCAGGCACCACCACTGCATTCTCCGGCACTTCTCCGAAAAGCTCTCGTCCATGCACGAGGTCGAATATTCTGGTGCCTTTGGTGATGATCACGCCAGGTGCGAGCACAGCTCTCTTCCTTACGACGATTCCTTCAAAAATACCGCACATGCCGCCGATAAAGGCAGCGTCTTCGACGATGACGGGACTCGCCTGGGGCGGCTCGAGCACGCCGCCGATCTGTACTCCTGCGGACAGATGCACGGCTTTGCCGATGTGCGCACAGGAACCGACGAGCACATGGCTGTCCACCATGGTGCCTTCATCCACGAATGCACCGACATTGACATACGAAGGAGGCATGATCACAACGCCTGAGGCGACGTAGGCACCTCGCCGCACCGAGCTGCCGCCCGGCACCATGCGAACGCCTTCCTCGGCGCAGAAGTGCCTCGGAGGAAAGGCCGGCCGGTCAAAGAACCCTTCTGCAGGCCAGGACCATTCGGATAAGCCGCCCCTTTTAAAGCCCGAAAGGATCGCCTGCTTTACCCAGGCGTTTACCTGCCACGTCCCACCAGCGTCCTGTTCGACGACACGGATATCTCCCTTTTCGAGAGCTTCGAGGAAAAGCAACCATTCGCCCTCATCGAAACTAGCCTTTTCCGCGAAAAGGCGCTCGAATTGCACAGCGGCAGCGCTCATGCCACTACCCGCGCGCCGAACCCCGCCAGC